>Ga0209727_1000518_pt1 | contig 41307 bp, 52 predicted proteins | sample RifGroC1_FD_183995 | JGI IMG/M metagenome (GOLD analysis project Ga0209727, IMG submission 183995) | Groundwater microbial communities from Rifle, Colorado, USA - Groundwater C1 (SPAdes) (version 2) | ecosystem: Environmental > Aquatic > Deep subsurface > Groundwater | place: Rifle, Colorado... | reverse complement strand
AGGCACTGGACACAGGTGCTTTTCACCTCTCTGCCACCTATCTCGACAAGTGGTACATCTACCCCGCGCCGTCAAAGAACGAGCCGGAAAATGAAACGCGACGTCAAAACTGACCGCGCAGACACGTCATAAACCGCCGCGCCAAAACAGTTGACGATATCAACTTTGATTTGATAGCAAAAGGGAGAGCTAAATCAGCTCTCCCTTTTTTTTGTCCTTTGTAGCAGCATTGCTGATGCCATGTCCAGCCATTCTATTGCGCGCTAAACGTGCACTTGCTGCAGAGTTCTCGCCGTGTCCGATCAAACAGCTCAGATGGAGCGGATGTGAGTGCTTCGTGAACTGTCAGCTCACTCAGATCTGCAAACTTGTGCTCCTCCAGGTAGTCTTGGCAGCAGGTGTAAGCTTGACCAAAACTGTTGACGTGCAGCCATTCGGTCAGGCGATTGCAGCCTGCTGTTCCGGGACGATCGACGGCGTTATCGATGGCGTGCTGACTCAGGTGCCCAGCGCGATCACAGAGGGGCCTCATCGCCTCGACGCGTGGATATATCGGGAGCAGGGTCTGCAACTCATGGAGCTGTCGGTCGGTATCTCCTTCAAGGAGGTCATAGAGGATCTGCTTCCGGCTCCAGTCGGCATCGTGGGCCCCGTTGACTCCGACGTGGACGGCTTGGCTGTAATGGGCGGGGTCGAGCGCGTGCAGGGCTCGTAGGCCTTTGATGATCTGATCAAACGTCGCTGCCGAGTTCAGGGTGTGGGCGGCGTAGCTCTCCGCATTGCCTGCTGGGAGATCGACCGAGTAGCATACGACCACGTCGCGGTACTCGTGCAAAAGCTCGTGGTGCTTCAGCAATCCGATCCCGTTAGTCAGGCAACAGAATTTCATACCGCGGGAGCGAAGGGCCTGCAGACGCTCGGCAAGAAGCGGATCTAGGAGGATGTCGTTGTAGGAGCTAAGCCAGAGGGTGAAGTCTTCCGCAATGCTTCCCTGCTGGATGCCGTCGAGTATGCCGTCCAGGAGACGCTCGAAGAGGGGCTGAGGCATGATTTGCCCTGCTGGTCGCATGGTATAACGCACCGGGCAAAACCAGCATTTACTGCCACAGTTCGCGTTGGGGTCGATCTGGATGTTTGTGATCTTCACGGCTCGCGGCGGCGGGGTTATCCCGAAGTGCTGGTAGACTGGGGCGGGATCTAGGCCAAGCTCGGCAAAACCGGTTAGGTAGTTGTGGATCTTGTCTTCCTGAGTAGGAGTGTAAGGACAAGTCACCTTCCCGTTCCTGGTATGGAAGTAATGCACCCAGCGCAGAAAGGGGAGACAAAGGGTGCGCTGGCCGGCTTGCCGGAATTTGGTGTGGATGTATCCTTCCTCGGCACCGAAACCGCGGTGATCCTTATTAAAGCCAAGCCAGGCGTCTTTGCGACAGGCAAAGAGGCCGAGGCCCATCATCTCTATCTCGTATGGTTCCTGCTCAGTCGAGACTTGCGCTCCGCGCCAGGTCCCCCACATGCTGCCTTCCCACTTATCCTGAAACGCGTCTGCCATTTGGGAAAGATCATCGTAGAGCATCGGACCTTGCAGCAGGTCCCGGCAATCCGGATGTGCGGCGCACCATTCCCGGAACCGGGCTACTGCGCCAGGGGGAAGCATAACGTGGGAGTCGATGCACATGACCCACTCTCCTCGGGCTTGGGCAAATACCTGGTCGCGAGGGGCGGCGGTCCCCTGGCGCTCGGTGTACCGCTCGTAACGCACCTGCGGGCTCAGCCAACTGGCGATGAAGTCGCGCAGGGTGTCGTCGCCGTAGTTGTCGATAACCAATACCTCGGTGTCGGTAAGGTCATGGTACATGCGCAGCGCCTGGAGAGTGAACCAGACCTCTTGGAAGTTGTTGTATGACGCCATTCCTATGGTTAACCTAGGCATTTTGTCCCCGCGCTTGTTTTGATCTTTATCGGACCGGTGTCGTTCAAAGAGACGCCGATCACCCCATCGGAAGTCTTAATCCGGAGGGAGCCTGATTCGTTTTTGGTTATCTGAATGGTGTAGCCTCCAATACTGAAGCGGATCGGCTTGACGGGAGGCAGAGTCGTGGTCGTGGTCGGTGCTGTCGTAGTGGTGGTTGGAGTGGACGTTGTCGTAGTAGTCGTTGTGGCCGGAGCACCAGTGGTCGTGGCTGGAGCAGGCGTTGTTGTCGTGGTCGGCGCTGACGTGGTAGTGGGAGATGCGGTTGTAGTTGCCCCGACGGGAGTGGCAGTCAAAGTATTACTTAAACTACTAGCGAGCCCGTTGATCATTGCCGACACTCTTACATAGCAGAGATCACCATTTGCTAGAGCTGTAAAAGTGTAGCTGCGAGCAGAAGTATGCAGATTCTGCACCCGACGTTCGTAACTTGTAGAGGTCGGGGCGGCCTCGGTGGAGAGGTATGCTGTGAAAAAGTTGGCGCCGCTGTGGGTCCAGTTAACGGTGATCTGGCCGTTGCCAGCGACTACGGTGGTTAGAACTGGGGCTTCAATTACCGGTGCCACCGTGGTGGTCGTGGTAGTAGTCGGAGACGCTGTCGTCGTGGTCGGAGCCGCGCTGGTCGTGGTTGGCGCCGCGGTGGTCGTGGTCGTAGTGGTCGGAGCACCAGTAGTGGTTGTAGAGATCACTCCTGTCACAGATTCAACAGTCGGCTTGATATACGCCGCGATAGTAGCAGCGCCTTGGACGTCGGGATGTTTTTGATTGATAGCTTCGGGGTGGGAAAAGACCCATCCGCTAGTCGCCAAATAGGTGGCCCCATAAGCGGCTGCTGCGGCCTGAACTGAGGTCTGTTCCTGCGGGTCGGGGAAAATTAGACCCAGGCAGAAAATTTTAGCTGTCGGTTGATCCGCTATAATTCGAGACAGCAAAGTAGTGTATTCAGCGTACCTGTTAGCAGTGCCATCATTTTGGATCGCTTCAATGAACACAACGTCAAATACAGGATCAGAGTGTACTACCCCTGCGGACTTATAGAGGTAATTGATCTGAGTGGCAGGGTATCCATTAGCTGGTTGAGTACCGTAGAACCCTGTCCCCCCGGCGGCATGGTTCCAGTTCTCATAACCTAATATCGCTGCCAGCTGATTTGAAACAGATAAACGTCCGCTAGTGCCGCCGTCCGCGAGCACTAGGTCACCATTAGCGATACTATCTCCCAGAGTCAACATTTTAGGGAGGCCAGTGGGCCATGGTGATATAGTCCGGCCGTCATCGATACTAAAACTTTTGACCCGGACCCCTTCTAAAGTGTCCCACCTATAATAGCTACCGGCAATAGACCAGATTTCGACGGTATGTTCCGTATCGGGTAATCCAGAGGCCAGTGACAGCGTCGAAAGGCCATTGATAGATGTTCTGATCCAAGCTCCACCGTCTACGGCATATTCAATAAAGTTTGGTCCAGTTGGAGAGGCCCATACCGCAAAGTTGAGCGCCAAAGAGGTACCAGTAAATCGGAGCCTAATGCGACACCCACTGGAGATAGCAACTCTTATTGGGCTGCCCCCTGACATGGTATCAGTCCACCTGCCGATATATGTTATACCTGAGTCATTAGCTAAGAAAGTTTGCATCAGTTTATCCTCATAGCGTGGTTTTATTACGTCATTGGTCAAAATGGGGATGGTTATTCCACATCCCGCCAGTGCAAACAGCACAGCAAATAACGCAAGGATACATTTCATACAGAACCACCTATGGTTACTGAAATACCAGGACTACCGCAAAACGCACATTAACACCTTTTTTATGGATGCGCCTAGTTAGTAAAAACCATGTAGGAATCAATATGCGTTATCCCCGCAGGAGCCACACCTGTCCAATCGCCTCTGATACCAGCTTTGCCCGCAGCAGTTATCGATGCATCAGTAACGGAAGCTATAACCGTACCGTTTATTTTGCCAACGATAGACGTGCCATTCATGACCAGAGCTACGGTATAGTTGCCGACAGCGGGGGTGCTTATAGTTCCTGTCGCCAATACAGTCTGCACGCCATTCACGTTCTTAAACAGGTAGTAATTTCCTGCGCTTTGCCCCATCAGCTGAAAACCATAAAAAGTGCCAGTAGCGGGATCCACTCTACCCATCACGCCCCCAGCGCTGTTCCCTAATGTACTGATCGTGAAAACTAGCTGAACCGTATAGTTTGCACTTGGAGGTGTCCAGCCGTTGTAGTAGGAAGACCAATTTGTAACATCTCCCATTTTCAGAACGCCAGATGCAATAACGGCTGTTCCTGGTTCTTCAGCATTCGCGGCGCCAGACTTCAGGTATTTCACCCACCCATGCCCGGTGTTACTGATGTGATTGTTTAGGAGTGTGCCATCAGTGTCTGTGAAGCTGTCATAAACAGACCAAACAATAAACGGTGAAGCTGCAGACCACCCTCCAGCATAAGCACCAGATCCGCTTCTGCTCTCTGTCACCCTGACAGCAGGCGTATAGGTCTGTCCTGAGACGAGGTTTACTGAAGACAGCGCATATCCCGCGCTTGGAAATGCGGCTATTGCAGCGATCCCAGGGTCACCGTATGTAATAAAGGAATCCGTCATTCCTGCTGGGAGGGTATTTCCCGCCGCTGTCATCGCTGCAGACAGCGCGGCTCTGTTGGCATAACTTGTTAGTATCCATCCCCGGCCTGCGGCTTGCGCTGCTGCTTCAGTCTCGCCTCCCAGCTTCCACACTATCTCAATCAGCGTCACTGCATCCCCGGACTGAATTCCGCTAACTGCACCCGTCAATTTTGCATCCATACAATCCTCCTATTCGTAATATGTCGTTGCACTGAAAGGAGCTGAAAACGTTCCGACAGTGAGCGTTGCAGTGGTCGTTTCATCATAGCCACCGGAAGTTAGAACCCTTACCTTCAAGGTATCACCGTTAGTTACGGTACCCGCCGAACTGACATAGGCACCGCCATTTTTCGAGTACGAGCCTCCGGAGATGGAGACAGCCGCAGTGGAACTCAAGCCCGCAATGGCAATAGAGTTCGACTCGATCAGAGTGCTGAAATTCTGATCATAAGCAGGATTGAAACTGAAAGTATTTGGCGTTATGTCGCCAGGCGCAGCGGTCGTGGTTGTCGTCGGCGCTGATGTTGTCGTAGTAGTGCCGCCAGACTCGCTGAAATCACTAAAAACTATAGTTGATGTCGGGGCCACATTTGGCGCGGCCGTAGTAGTCGTGGTCGTCGTTGTCGGCGCTGCGGTAGTCGTAGTAGTGGTCGTGGTGGTCGTAGTCGTTGGAGCCGCCGTAGTCGTGGTCGGAGCTGCCGTCGTGGTCGTAGTTGTCGGCGCCGCAGTAGTTGTGGTCGTAACAGGTTCAGAGAAGTCGCTGAATACGATCGTCGAAGTGGGCGCGACATTCGGAGCGACAGTGGTTGTCGTGGTGGTCGTAGTTGTCGGAGCAGCAGTCGTAGTTGTCGGAGCCGCGGTCGTAGTCGTGGTTGTCGGAGCCGCCGTGGTGGTAGTCGTGGTCGGAGCTGCCGTCGTGGTCGTAGTTGTCGGCGCCGCAGTAGTCGTGGTCGTAACAGGTTCAGAGAAGTCGCTGAATACGATCGTCGAAGTGGGCGCGACATTCGGAGCGACAGTGGTTGTCGTGGTGGTCGTAGTTGTCGGAGCAGCGGTCGTAGTCGTGGTTGTCGGAGCGGCAGTCGTAGTCGTCGGCGCTGCCGTAGTGGTCGTTGCCGCAGTTTCGGTCGTCATGCTCCAAACGTCAGATACAGTGCCGATGGTCAGTGTGGTGCTGCTTATTGCGGAATTGAACGGAGACGATGTCATACGGAGAGTCACAGTGTCGCCATTGCTTACCGTGCTTGAGGTACTCCTCCAGGCACCGCCGTTCACCCGGTATTCCCCTCCATTCCCGGCAATTGAAATCGCGGCAGCCGCATTAATACCAGAGATGGTTATAGTGTCGGATATGTATAGTGTGCTCACCGAGATGTTGTTCACGTCGCTAAAACTGAAGGAGTTTGGCACTGTATCCGGCCCTGCCGTTGTGGTCGTTGTGGTCCCAGGCGCAGCAGTCGTAGTCGTAGTAGTCGGCACTGCGGTCGTGGTACCAGGCGCGGCTGTAGTTGTGGTTGCTACCAGCAGATCCATACGTATCACCATGCTGTACCCGGCGGCAAAAAAAGCGTTTTCCTCTGCCTGGCTATAGGCTTCGCCGACTGTCAGGCCGGGCTCACTACCGAATCCCCGAACCATCAAGATCCCGGTGCGCGGGTCAATGCTCACGGACGGGCGTGAAGAGCTGATCGCTACCATCCGGCTCATGCTATCCTCCCCTCGATGTTGATCCTGAATTTATCGGTGGTCTCCATCTTTCCGTCTGCATCTGTGATGATCAGGTCGGCGTCCCACTCGCCCTGCTGCAGGTCGTTGATCGCCCACGGAAACTCGAATGTCCCGCCGATCGCTGAGGTGATGACGGCTACCTTTTGCAGCGGGGTCGGGTAGCCGATCTGCAGCACGATGACGTGGCCTGTCAGGTTCTCGGTGTATTGGCATTTCGTCGGTTTGGTGTCGCCGGCGGTCAGTTCAAGGATGTTCATGCGCTGCGTCTCCTTATCCCTTCCGGAGTGACTTCAAACCTCTCAGGGTGATACTCATCACCTGCCGACACCTCTACCTCGACTGCGGTTACCTCACCGGCCTCCCATGCCGGCAAAAGCTCCGGGTAGCCGTTCTTGATGTGCAGCTCTGCCGACTCGGCAGACTCACCAACCAGCCATGCCAGAATCTGTGCGACGTTTTTGATAACCAAAATCCTAGTCATACCTGCTCCCTTTAGATATTTATCCGGCAACATGCAGCAGCGTCAGACACACTGCCGACGGCAGTGCCTGCATTTTTCGCCTTCAGCTGCATAAACACCGTGATGGTTTGCAAACCCTGGGTGCCCACCTGCAGCGGTAGCAAGAAATTGGAAAGCACCGGATAAGGAGATGCGACTTCATTACTGTAAGAGGTACCGACCCTGAATCTCTGATAGGCAGTCTGAAAATCTTCGAACTCCGTACCCGAACCACTAAGGGACGCCGTCAGCGACAGCACTACCGGTATGCTGCAAAAGGGGACTTGAATATTCGCAGAACCTACATCGGCCCAGGCATTCCCGCCGATAGATGCCGAAGCGATGGTAATCGGCGTCGATCGCGCAGCCAGCGCCTCGATCCCGGCAAGCCCCACACCGTCGAAATATGCCGTGCCGGCAACGTTGGTGTCGGAATGCCCCCCTACCAGATCGAGTTTGTAATACCGTGCATTGGCCGGAGGAGTGAACGAGGTAACGAAGCAGGTCGGAGTTGTTGGATTGGCGCTGCTTTCGTACAGTACCGAGGTGGAGATGAAAACTTTCGCCTTACTAAAGAACCGCACCTGTACCATGTTGTGCATCCCTGCGGCAGTGGCCCAGTGGATGAAGCTGAGGACGCTCTTCTGTACCTGCGAACAGGCGCAGTAGTCGCTCTCGTAATAGCCGCCGCCGTTTCCAACCCCGCCGGGATGCACGATCTTGAGCGCGGTGGCACCGTGTGCCGGCACGTCGGTCACGAGGGAACCGGAGCCGCCCGGGTAAGTGTTCAGGGTCCAGTTGTCCGGCTGGCCGTTGCCGTCGGAGTCCACCTCGAACGAGCCGTTCGGGATGCCGCTGGCGGCCAGGGTCCCGATCTGGCCATAGAGAAATTTCAGCGAGTTCCAGGCCTGCCGCATATGCTTTAGCACCGGGTACCCGGGAGTCAGCTCGGTCTCTTCAATAGGATCCCACGCCATCAGTTGCTCCTCATTCAGTAATAAAAAAAGCCCACGTCACCGTTGGGCATCTTGCCCAGGTCATCGCAATAAAACCCGCCGTATTCCTGCTGCGCGGCCGTCGCATCCTGGTACACCGGAGCATCCTCAGGCGCATAGAACGCCGACCGCCGCACGTTCAGCCGCTGCACCTTCAGGTCTATCTTGCTCCCCCGCGGTTCCCGGTAAATGACCTGTGCCCGCGTGTGGATCGGCGTGCCGTCCGGCTGCAGCAGCTCGTCGGTGAAGAGAGTGACAAAGCTACCCGTCAGGATCTCGCTGTCCTTCAGCTCGACCGACAGCGTGATGACCGGCGCTGCGTCCCGGCGGTTGAAGAGCCGGCGCGCCAGCAGATCCCTGATGTAGTCGGCGAGGATCTCCTCCTGCATGATCCCGCTCTTCAGCCAGCGGCAATAGATTCTTTCCGTGATGGTCGCGGCGTATTCCCGCTCCGCATCGAGGTTCACCCCGACGTCGCGCTGCACGTAGCTCTCAGCGGTGTCGACCGCGCCCAGCACGTCCTTGTCCCAGTAGAGCACCGACCTGGTCACCCGGATCTTCTCGTTCATGTCCACGCTGGCAGAGCCGGAGACCACGGTCGCCGCATCGGTAACGCTCCGGTAGCTGCGCCCAGGTGCGTTCGGGATGTTGCGGGAAAGGGTCACCTTCAGGTTCTCGGCAACCCAGATCTTGCAGTCAAGCAGATCGACCAGGCCGAAGCTTTCCGGCGGCAAATCGGTCGAGCTGGAAAGGGATTTCGACTGAGAGTTGACGCCCAAAAGCAAATCCGAGAGCTTGGTCGGCTTGTCCAGGAACGCGGTCATAGCGACCTCGCCGCCGGGCCAGTCGCGCCAATGATCGATCGCGGCGCTGTCGACCTGTCCGGGAGGGAGTGCAGCGTCGACCAGGAGCAGCTCCTTCAGGATGTCGAAAGGGTTGGCCGGCGGGTAATAGCGGCAGATCTGCACGGCATCCTTCGCGCCGTGCCCCAGGGCGATGGTTCCCATCACTCCCCTGGTGCATCCGTGGAGCCGGCGCTGCGCCCGGTCAATCGCGGCGTACTGGATGATCTCCTCGCCGATCTTGACGTACCCGGCATCAGGCAGCAGCGGCACATCGGCGGTATCGTCCAGGATCATCTCCAGCGCGTCACCGGCGATATCCCCCAACAGCTTGGTATCCTGCTGTGGCGGGACCTCGATGTCGCCGATACCCTTCAGCAGATCGACGGTCTGCAGAGTCGTGATCTCCCCCCGGACCGTCACCAGCTCCAGCGGCTCGTTGGCCCGCAACTGGAACTGCTCAAAGCTGTCGCCCAGGAATCCCTCGTATATCTCCAGCAGCCGACCCTTGTAGTTCGGGTTACGGGCTATGAGCTTCTTGAAGTAGGTTCCCTGGACCGACGCTCTCTGCTGCACGTAGGGATCGATGCCGATATCGCCGTCAGGCTCGTCGATCAAATCGATCTTGATTCGTCCGGTCACCGTCACCGTGTTGGTGATCTCGGTAGGGAGGTAGCTCACCGAGCTGAGATACGGTCTGGGGCCTGGCCACGGGATCGGCGCATCGGCCGAGCTGAATTCGTAGATCTTGCTGCTCTTGTCAAAGGCCGCGGCGACCTTGCAGGTGTGATAGGTGTTGTAGCAGGGCTCGCCGACTCCCGTACAGGGCGCCACCCCGAAGGAGCGGGAACAAAAGTCCAGGGTGACCCTGACCAGGGTGATCGGCACGCGGCATGGCGCTGTGAGGTTGGCGAGATAGGTCACAGTTCCATCACCCCCTGCAGCTGCAGCTTAAGCGAGTCGTAGTAAGCCAGCACCGACACGGAAGGGTCGTATTTCCCGATATCCTTCACGAAGAAGACCATCTCCGGATAGGTGTCGGTGTCCCAGGCCCAGAAGAAGTAGCGGCGGTACCGGGCGTGTCCCTCCCAGAAGGGCCGGTAGGTCTGCTCCACCCAGACGCGATCGATCAGGGAAAAGGCAGGCAGGATATCGATTGGGAAATAGCGCACCACCGTCCCGAGCGGGTTGCCGGTTTTGGAGGTGGCCGATTCCTCGACAACGCTTGCCGAGTACGGCACAAACGGCGAGTTGGGGGGGAAGGGGAACTCGATCCGGGAGCCGATCATGGCAACCGCCAGATAAGGGGCGCTGCCGGCAGTGACGATCTTCAGTCGCCAGTAAAGGCCGTATCTAGACGTGAAGTTCTTCAGCAGCGCCTTGTCGTTAACCGGCTTGAAAGGGGCGATCACAGTCGACCAGGTCGCCCCGTCCATGGAGCGCTCCACCGAAACGAGCGCCGCCGCGCTGCCCAGGTTGTGGCCGATGATCCCCAGGCAATCGGCCTTGGCAGCCGCCGGGGACTGCACCGTCAGATACCAGGTCCCTGCCGCGGGAGCCTGCCAGAATGTGTAGGAGCGGCCGTCGGCGATGTGCAGCGCGTCGAAGCCTGCAGCGGTACCTGAGGCAGTCGGCGGCGCATCGAGGAAGCGGTTATCAGCCAGGATGATCGGTTTAGCCATCAGCGCACCCCGTCGTTTGCAGCCCGGCGCATGGCGGGGTAGATGGCGCGGGCCAGTTTGTCTTCATCCACGCCGAAGTTGATACCGTAGAGATGCACGTTGTAGATAGGGGCCGGCGCCGCTTGCGTCCCCTGCGCGCCGGAAGCGCCGGCCCCGGAGCCTCCGGAGATCGATGCCGACACTCCGGCCGAAGCTGCGCTGTTGACCGAGGAGCTACTGCTGTCCGGACTGGCGGACCAGATCTGGGCCAGTTGGGCGCCACCGTACAGCACGGTCGCCGCGGCGTAAGCAAGACCCAGCCAGTAGCTTGTTTTGGCACCGTCGTCAAACGCCTTCATGGCAGCCGATGCCGTGCTGATCACCGTCTCGCCCGACTTCATGATCTGGTAGGCACGGAAGGCGGCGCGGCTTTTTTGCCCGGACAGGGCATAAAAGATGTCTGCAGCACTGGCCATGTTGGCGAAGGCCGTCTGGGCATAAGACGCCTTGGCATAATACTCGGCGCGGTCAAGCTCTCTTTGCTTCTGGCTCTTGTCTATCGAGAGCTGCAGGGACCTCTGCAGGTATTCCCGCTCTTTGGCAAGTTTCTGCGTAGTCGACAGAGTCAGGCTGCCCAGGTCATAGGCGTATTGCCGGTCCAGCTCCTCCTGCTTCCAGGCGTAATGAGCGGCCAGGGCGCCCTGCTCCTGTCCCAGGAAGTGCAGCGTCGCCTCTTCCCCGGTGCGGCGGATCGCCTCCATCTGCATAGCGTGGGCGAAGGCGAGATCCTCCTCCTTGGCCAGCAACAGTGCCGTCTCGTTGGCCTCCTCGACCTTGGAACCGTTTATCTGCAGCTGGAGCCGGAGGGACTCGGCCTGCAGCGCGTTGCGCTTCACCTGGTCCTTTTCGTGGGCGCGGTCGATATCCAGGCCCTGCTGCTGCAGGGTGAGGATCTGGCGCTGCCGCTCGTAGCGGTTCCCCAGCGCCTGTTCCTCCGAGATCTGGCCCGTCTTCAGCTTGTAGGCATCCAGCTTGTCGAGCCACGCGGCCTGCTCCTGGAAGTTCTTCTGTGCGATCTGTGCTTCGGCCGCGGCAATGGCATAGGCCTTCTCGACCACCATGTCGTCGAAGAGATCGTTGCGTTCCTTCTTCTGCAGCCGGTACGCCTCGTCGAGCTGCGCCCGGGTAGCCTTATGCGACAGCAGGCTGTTGATCTCCTTCTGGTGTTTCATATCCAGCTGGATCAGTTCCCGGTCGTTTTTCTCCTTCCCGATCATCAGGTCGCGCTCGCGGATACCCACCAGGGTCGCCGTGATATCCGCCTGCCGCTTGCGCTCCTTTTCCGCCGCGGTAGCCGCCGCCCGGTCCTGCATCTCCTGTTCCTGGCGCAGCCGCTCCTTCTTGGCCTGTAGCGCCGCCTGGATAGCGGCCTTGTCGTCGCCCCTTGGCGCGGCGGCAGCGGCGGCAACCGGCCCGACCGCATTTTCCCTGAGCTGCTCCGCTCTCGTTTCGTCCCAGGTCTTTTGCCAGGCAATCCTCTGCACCTCGATCTGCTCGAGCGCCTGGCCCATTGCGGCCGGGTCAAACAGGTTCCCCAGGACCGCCGCCCCCGCTTGCCAGATGACCACCAGGCTGTGCCACGCGACCGCCAGCCCCCAGACCACCTCAGTGCCGAAATCCCGCACCGACTGGAACTGCGCGTTCAGCATCTTCCCGAATTCCCAGCCGATCACGAAGGCCGAGAGCACTCCCATGGCGACCTTCACCGACATGAGCCCGGCCGTCGCTACCGTGCTGGACGCCATCACGGACTCGCCCATAAGCCCTACCTTGGCCGAGGTTACCACGGCTGCAGCACCGGTCAGGCTCAGCTGCATAGTCATCGTGGCGAGTACTCCGGAGAAGATCCCCGCGCCCGCGGCAAGTCCCCCGGTCATCGCAGTCGCCACGACAATGGCGGCAGAGTACACGCCCAGGATCGCCGCGCCGTAGAGAAGCCCTTCGGAAAAGACCTTGATCATCATCTTGGCCGCCTCAAGCTCTGCGGTATGTTCTCTCACCAGCCGCATCCCGCCAGAAACGGTGCCGTAGAAGGCCGTGGCTCCCGCCGTCAGCTCCGGAAGGAAAAGCTGACCGAAGGCGAGTTTCAACTCTTCCACCGGACGTGCAGAGGATGAGATTTTGGCCGCAGCCAGGTCCATACTCTTTACGTACAGGTCCAGCAGAGGCCGACCGTTGACCAGCGCTGCATTGAACAACAGCTGCACTTTCTGCTGCTGCGACAGGGATTCGGCCGACTTGCCGGTGGTCTGCTTGTAATCGCGCATCGCCGATTCCAGGGTGACCGTGATGCCGAGGGTGTTCAGGATCTCCGGCTGCAGGGTGATGATCCCCCTGATCAAGCGGTTCAGAGCTTCCGAGGATGAGATGGTTTCGCCGGTAAGCGAGGCCATGCGGGCCGCACCTTGTGACAGCCTGGCCAGTGGCACGGCCTGTTCGAGATCCAGTTCGGCGCGTGCCATCATGGCGATGGTGGAAGTAGCTGCCATCGAGGTGATATTGACGTCTTTCAGGCCGTCCCGGTATCTGGCCATTTGCGCGACGGTCCGGCCGGTGGCGTTGCCGACCACTCCCAGGGCGCGCTCGGCCATTTCCACATTCGCGGCGAACATGGTGGCATCTTTGCCGCTCTCCAAAAGCTTGAAGGCGCCGAAAATCCCGGCCGCTTCCGCTACCAGGCTCCTGATTTTTGCCGTCAGGCGGTCGACGGTAGCCGTTTGGCTGTCCATAGCCTTAGCCACCGACTGCGAAGCCTTGACCCCTGCCAGCTCGTACTTGCTGCTCTGGTCAATCAGCTTTTGAACGGCGTCGTGATGGGCTTTGTTGACCGTTGCCATAGTTGCCGAGGTGGTCCGCGCCTGGTTGGTCACCCGGTCCAGATAACCGATAGTGGCAGTCTCAACCTGAGCCACCGCCCTGGCGCCCGATGCCTTGTACGCCTGCCACTCCTCGCTCATCCGCTTCATGGCCGCGCCATGGCTACCCTCGAGGCGCATGTACTCGCCCATGCGCTCCGCCACGAACTGGCGCCAGGTGCTGGCCATGCCGGCAGTGGCGTCACGGGTGACCTTGGCCACCCGGTCCATTGCCGCGCCCTGCTCCGTCACGATGCTCTGTGCCGTGGCGATCGCCGCGCTGCCGTCGGCGCTGTATTCAATTGATACGGTATTCTCGTTGGCCACGTGCTCTCACTTATCGTGTTTGACGACTTCCAGTTCGCTTTTCAGCTGGCCTATCCCTTGCCACTCTTCCAGGGTCAGCTCGTTGCGACTGAATGGGTAGCCCCCCTGCTGCAGGGAGTGCAGAAACATGATGTGGTTGAACCAGGTGGAAGTGCTTACCTCGCGGGCTTCGCAGGCACTGCAGACCGCCGGCAGGGCCGGTCCGCAGTTTTCAGCGCAAGCCGCTTTCTTCTCCGGAGTGCAGGCGTTCCTTAGCTGCCGGAGGTCTGCGAGGAAGCTAAAGGGACCGCTTCACCCTTCTCCTCCAGGAGCGCGGTTTCCTCCCCCGGGGCGAGCGGTATGGGAAGCTCGAGCTTGTCCAGGAGCTCATCAGCATCGGCAATCCCGGCGGGGCCGGTGATCGCGGGCCCGGAGCCCGCTAGGGCGATGACCGGCTCTTCGGGGCTATCGTCCTCGAACTCGATGCTGTTCGGCAGGATCTGTTCCCCCTCGAAGATCTGCTGGCCGAGAATCATCAGCAGGTCGGAAGCGCTGTGGTAGACCAGTTCCTTCCAGTCCGCGCGGTACCCCTCCTCACCGGGGGTCGAGGAGATAACCGCGCCGTCGAAGGCGAAATCGCCGGTCCGGATGCCGGTCAGGATGGCAAAGCCGGAGTTGAGCCTCGCCTCGGCGATCCTGGAGATGATCTTGTTCCCCTGACGCTTGGTCTGGCTCTTCGTGAAGTTGATCCGCTCCACCGTGGTCGGCGTGCGGTAGTAGAAAACGACTTTGCCGCCGCCCATGGCATCGTTCAGTGTCAGTACGTTTCTGTCGCTGCTCTTCAGTTCGCGCATTGCATCTCCTTGTCATCCGTCGTTTGTTGTGGTCTTTGCCCCCTCAGAGAAGGGGCAACTCTTGATCTCTTAGCTGAACTTGAACTCGATCTCGTCGTTGCCGTTCACCGGCACGAATTCCAGCGGCATCCCCAGGGTCAGGATGTTCTCGCGGTCGGCGTACTTCATCTGGTCCAGCTGAACCCCGGGGGCGCTGACCACGCAGCGGTTGCCGGCTTCGGCGCCGAAGGTGGCCCCGTAGGCGAACTGGGCCGAACTCTCCCACATGCCCCAGAAATCCTTGGTCGCCTTGGACACCATCTCCGGGTCGATCTCTCCCGACACCTTGCGCTCCTTGATGAAGTAGGAGAGGATCCCGGTTGCCGCGTTGGCATCGGATCGCCTGCCGATGTCGTTTTTCACCGAGATCTTGATGGTCTCGATCACCGCCGCATAGCTGTCCAGGGTGAAGGCGGCGTTGCGGAACAGCGGCGGCTTCGTGGTGTTAAAGACGGGAGACGCCGGGATGTTCTGATCCACAGGCCCGGCGTAGAGCCCCTGGAACTCCCACTTGACCTTGCCGTACTCGTTGACCTTCGCTTCCAGCTCCGGACCGGTGCCCCGGCAACCGACCGCCTTGTGCAGCAGGTTGTGGCGGTAGAAGTAAATGGTGAGCGATTCGCCCGCTTCGCTGGAATGCGGGTTGTACTTGACGCATTCCGACCCGGCAGTCGAGACGAGGGTCTCGGTGAAGTTGCAGCCGCGGAACAGGACGCCGATCTCGGGCGGTGCGACGGCAGGGGCAACGCCCTTCCCCTTCAGCTCAGTCAGGAAGCCGATCTTGATACCCTCGCCCACGACCAGGAACGACTTGGAGCCGTAGGCCGGCTTCACGTTACCCCGCTCGAGCTTCTTGCTGATCGGCTCGACCTCAGGGTTCTCGCACAGGAGCGCGTCGGTAGCCGCCACCGGGACAGCGTCCGTCCCATAAACCGTCTCGACCTTCGCCAGTATTACCGCCTTGCTCTTAAGCATCGCGCTTCACCTCCCTTGACTTGCTCTTTGTGCCGGCATCGGGTACCGGTGTTTTCTCAGCTGCCTGCCGGGCCGCCATGGCCTCGTCTCCCAGGTTGGGGGCGAGCTCTTCGCCCTCTTCGATAAATGATCCAGGTACACGTTCCATGTGCCCTCCTTAGGCGATGATCTGTTCCGTGATGGTGATATAGACATCTGCGTGGTGGCAGAGGACCCCGCCGAACATGCGCTGATCGATCTGGTCCGCCTGCACGCAGGAGTTGTTAGGGTTGAGACCATCCATGTAATACCAGTGGTCCGCATCTCCGCCGGCAGGCTCCGCGGTGCGGAACTTGGCGGCGATCTTCTCGATCAGGACCTGGAACAGCTTGTCCGTCTCGATCGCATCCTGGAGCCCCATGTACCCCTTGGCCACGAAACGGTGATGCCGGAAAAAGGTACTGCCGCGCTTGGTCTCCCGGGCGGAAGCCCTGGTCAGCTCCCAGCCGAGAACGCTCTTCTTGTGGTCCGGGCCGGGTATGGTGAAAAGTTCGAGGAACTTCGACTCGGTCGAGGCTTGCCGCTCGTAATCGTGCACCACCCCGACGTTCTCTACCGACAGGAGCTTCGCCTTGATGTCCGCCATGATCGCCAGGTAGTTATCCACCGTTTAGCTCCCGTACCATCTGAAATCCGTAATGCCCCGAGATGCCCTTCAGCGCACCCCAGTTTTCCTTGAGCCCCTTGGAAAACATATGCTTCCCTTCAAAACCTTTTTGACCGATCTTCCTTCTCACCACGAACTCGATGCGTTGCGCCGCCACGGTATCGAGCCCGAACTTCACTTCCAGCCAGCGGACCAGGCTTCCCTTGGGCGGCATCCCCTTGCCAGCGGCCCTTCCCTTTTCGATCACGGCGCCGTACTTGTGGGCCGTAGCGATCACTCCCTTGAAAACCGGCGTTCCCTTGCCCTGGAAGTCCGCCTGGATCGAGCCGAGCAGACCGCCCTGGGCGCCGTAGACCCCCTGAGGGGTAGCGGCCTTGATCTTCGGCAGGAGGAACATCACTATCTCGGTGATAGCGAGCTCCTGGTTGCGGCGGATGATCTCCGGCGCCTTTCCCTCCAGGAGCGGCCCCTTGACCGTTAACCGCGCTACTAGATTCATCCCCGTCTCCCGTGGGTGAGCCGGGTGCGGCCGCTATCCTGAGGCGCAGCGCTAGCCATGGCCGCGCCGACCGTGTCCGAATCCTTGATGCCCAGATGCCCCTTGTAGCGGCTCTCCAGGAAGTCGGCCAGGCGACGGAATTGATCGGTTTTCGATCCGTAGTCTACGCTGTCTGCCTGGATGGTCGGAGTACTGTTCTGTCCGCTGGCCGCGGATAGCATGCTGCAGCAGACCGATGCGGCAAGGTCGGAGACCGCTTCCAGATCCACCGCGGAAACACTGTCCTCTGTGTGGCAAACCGTGTAGGTCAGGCGCAGCACCTCTGACGCCGGCAGCTTCATGTTGAGAAGCCGCAGCTTCTTTCCAGAGGGAGTGCCGTAGATTTTCCAATCCCTGCGGTCCAAAATCTGCTCAGGCACCAGATCCACCGGGTACTCGACCGAGGTGACCGAGGAGAATCCGTCCAGCCAGTCGCTCGGCAGCTCGCAGTCGTTGGCGCCGGTTCCCGGGATATCGACCACCACGGGAAAGGGGCGCACCTTGCTGTAGCGGTTCAGCGCGGAAGTGATCGCGGTCAGGTAATCATCCGGATCCGTCAGCTTGCCGCTGTCGTCTTTAACTTTCGATTTGACCAGCTCGACCAGGTTCATAGCTCCCCTTCTCAAAAGGGGGCGGGTCCCGCCCCCTTTTCTCGATCACTTCCGCCCTGCGGCGATTGCTATTCTGTCAAAGCCTCTTAAGGACCAGCGTCAGCGTTATGTCCCGCCATTTCGGCAGGGTCCCTCCCGCAGCCAGGATTACCGACACCGTCCCTTCATCGGTAAGTTTCGGCGTGGTTGTCAGCACGGCGTCCGCGATCGCGCCGGCGGTCACCGCGACCGGAGTCGAGAAGACGGACGTGCTCCCCGTCTTGACGTCGACGGTGAGAGTGGGGTTGGTCCCCGTCACATCCCTGGCCGTAGCCGAGGCGGCAATGACCCGATAGGGAAACGGCGCCTTGAATTTCGCCGCCGTAATCGCCGTCGAACTGTAGGTACCCTGAATGGGAAGCACCATGATCTGGTAGCCGGTGGATGCCGGGGAGGGATTGAGGGTGGCGGCCGTGGCGGCGAAGGCGCCAAGGCAAAGGATGCAGGCGATCAGTACGGCGCTTAACAACTTCAACTGCTTCATGCTTCACTCCTTTTCATGATGTTGTTGTCGGGGCGCAGCCTGGGCTGCGCCCCTACGTTGCTGGATCGCGGAGGCTTAGGCTACCTGGGACTTGTAGGCGCCGCGGAAGTCGATCACATCCGAGTTGTAATCGTGCTGGATCTTGTACTGAATCCCGCCGTTAACGAACATCTGGCCGGCGGTCGGGTTGTTGGCGATGAACATTTGGGGTTCCTGCTGACCGTTCAGGTAAGCAAGCTCCACGATCTCGATCTCGTTGGGATCGGCGAACATCATCCAGTCGTTGGCGTCGGTCTGGAACGGGTTCTCGAAGAGCCCCGCTTCCTGGAAGAAGCCGTGCATGGCATTGCCGTTCTCCACCGCAACCGCCTGCGGATTGAAGTTGTTCACGTTCTTCACGATGCCAAACAACTCGGAAGGATACGCCACGGTGACCGGACGCAGCATGAGACGCTCGCCGCTTCCCGGTTCGACCTGCTTCGCCATGGCGACCTTGCCGGCGAGAGCCGCCGGGATGGAGTAGGCGGCAGAGCCCAGGTTGCCGTGATCGACGTGGAAAATGGCCTTGCCGTCCCCCTTGTAAATGGCATTGGTGAGGAACGGGGTCCAGACCGAGCGGGCCAGACCACGGCGGGCGCCGCGGCCGAGTCGGCTCACGATCTTGTCGACCAGGCGCAGATCGTCGTTGATGATGGTCTTGCGCTTGATGGTGATGACGCCGCCCTTTTCCATCAGGGCGTATTCCACCATCTCGTCGCCGACCTCGCCCAGATCCGGGTAATCGTCGGTGTCGGTGTCGATGGTCGGCAGATCACCGTAGTAGCCGATGATCATGGTTTCCAGCTTGCGGAAATCCTTGGCGTTGCGGATGTTGTTGCCGACGATCCGGGAGACGCCGTAGTCGCTCATCTCGCGGTAATCCTGGGCAACGCGGCGGTACAGGGTATTGCCGAGCGCATAGGCGAAGGTGGCGCCGTCATAGGCGGCCTGCAGCCGGCGGGCGTTCTCCGGGGTCATAACTCCCGTCACGTCCGTGTCGCCGGTCATTTCGACGTAGGCTGCGCGCAGCGAGGAAAACTTCCCGATCGACTTCAGTTCGTCGGCGACCTTGACGCCAAACATCTGGTCCATCGCGGCCTGCAGCTTCTCGCCGCTCTCGTAGCCGACCCGGACGTCGCCGGCGCCGCTGACCCTGCCGGACGCGGTGAGCTGGTCCACCATCACCTTGGTGCTCTTGATCGCCGCCTGGAGAGTGGCGGGCTCGAAAACCTTACCCGCGAACTGCTCACGGATGTTGGTCTGTGCGGCGGGCGGCAGCAGGCTCCCGGACAACTCGTTATCGAGCCTCATACTGCAGGCCAGCAACCTCATCTCGGTCAACTCGGCCGGCTCGGACTGCACCTGGAATGCGGCAGTCAGGTTCGATACTACAGAGGCCACCAGCGTAGCGTTCGCGGCGTCTCCGCCGGCTTCCGCTACCGTCGCTGCCGCCACCATCTGAAGCGCCTGGTCCTCGCTCATGGTACCGGCCTGCATCCCCGTGGTGATCTGCTGGTGCAGATCGGGACGCTTCGTTTTAATTGCGACCAACAGTTTTTCAAACATCTCTGAATCCTCCTTGCCTGCCGTGGTAGCGGCGGCCATGCGAATGAACTTCCCTTCGTTGGTAGGTGAGTAAACCACATCGATCTCGACAGACTTGATGGTTACCGGTTCCTTGACCTTCTTGCCGGCCAGCAGCCGGGTTGTGGTGATTGCGGTTACATCGTGGGAGAACCCGATCAAATCGGTTTTGCCGCGCTCGAAAGAATCGACCACCATGTCCCGCAGCCACTTGGCGCTCTTCAGGATCTGGAAATCGCCGATCAGGGCATCGCCGCCGTCGGTCACATTCTCGGTCCAGCCGACGATCTCGCGAACGGACTTGCCGCAAGGGCGGTCGGCGGCCTGCACATGCTGGGTATCCATCAAACAGAAAACCCGGGCGCCCTCGTAAAGCGGGATCGCCGCAACCAGCGGCTCCCTCGGCCAGTTTATGGCACGTCCCACTGCCTGACCGTACTTGCAGATCTGCACGCGCCAGGTGTAGCCGAAATCATCCGAGCCGGCATCCCCGACCGCAGCCATCAGCTGGCCGCCTGCCGCGGAAAGAGGTACGTAGGTCACTTCGCGCTCGACTGCTTTCGGCTCGCCGAGGCTGACCTTGTCACCCTCCATGCTGTAGCTGCACTGGAACAGGTCTTCGGAGCCGCCGACCTGGTACACCACGGAATCCGGGTAGGTTTCCACGATGTAGCAGTAGATCTCCTTCCCTTCCCGGTCACAAAGTGCGGCGGTGACCTTGTCGCGGATATCCCCGAAGCTCATCCGGCTCTCGGTTGCGGCCGGCACGGCGGCTGCCTGGAGGCGTTCCCTTTTAAATCGTTTCCCCATCGGTCACCCCCGCCTTAGTTCTTCTTCTGCACCGTGTGGCACTGGCCGTCCGCAGCGACGATTCGCACGGTGGTCTCGGTTTCCCGGAAGGAGAGCACATCCTCCGGCGTCAGCGGCCGGATGAAAGGGATGTTGCGCCGCCTTTGACCAGGCTCCGCTTTGCCCCCCTTCTTCGCCCCCTTGAAACCCAGCCCAGCAAGCCAGGCCGGATCGAACGCCCCCTCCTCGTTATCATCCCCGAGTAGTACCAGCCGCCCCTGGGGGAAGAACTCATCCCCGATCATCTGCCGTACCTGGTCCTCGGTCACGGCCCCCTGCAAAAGCTCGATCACCCGTTCCTCGGTCACCAGCCCGGCAAGCTTCAGGGCCAGCTCTTTGCCGATCCCCTCGGTTGCCGCGCCGATCAGCAGCACGACATTCTTCTCGGTCGCCAGCCCCAGGATCGCCTCCGTGATCAGTTCCCTTGCCCGGTCTTCGCTGATTCCAGCCCCTACATTTTTGTTTGCCACTCGTGGCCTCCTTTTTGAGCTACGCCGCCTTTTTCATGTTCACCTGGTACTGCTTCTGGTCCCAGCTTGCCGCGAAATCTTCCGCGCTCCCCCAGCGCTCCATATAAGGAACATGGGTGCAGCCGCAGCGGATCACCTCCTTGATGGGTGCCTGCGGATCCCGGGGGTACATCACCGGCTCGCCGGCGCTGGTCCGATAAAACGGGGTGCCTACCTTACGGTGCTGGCCATGCATCATCAGATGAGGCACCCTGGGCGTCTTCGGGTGGCCCGCATGCAGCCACAGCCGCTGCAGTCCCGGGAGATCGCTCTCAGCGGCCGCGATGCTCCTCTCGGTAGCGATGGAAAAGGCCCGCCCCATCTCAAGCCCGGTGATGACCTCGGCACGCTCGCCGATCGTCTTGAAGATGCTCGGCCCCGACAGGTTCCCCGCGATCTCCGCCGCAACCTGTGCCGGCGTCTTCTGCCCGAGTATCCCCATGGTCAACTCGCCCTTGATCCTGGTAAAGGCTTCCCTGGAAAGATTGCTGATCCTGCCGAAGGTGAATTCCTTCAAAGTCTCGACCACATTCCCGGAGAGGTGAGCCGTGCCGAAGTACAGGCCGGTCTCCCCGGCGATCTGCGCCGCGGCAGGCAGCAAATCAGATCCCATCCCCCAGGTGGCGGAAATGCCGTCCGAGAGTTCCCGCTGCGCCGCCGATTCGAAGCTGGCAAGGTGGCGCTCGATGCTGGCCAGGGACTGGCGCAGGTAGAAGGCGCTGTAGCTGTCGGCAGGCATGGAAACCAGCTCCGCGAGGATCTCCTTCTGCAACTCATCGAGGACTCCCTGGACGTATTGCACCCCGGACAGGATCTTCGCGTCCCGCGCCGACAGAAGCTCTTTTATTTTCGTGGTGACTTCCAGTGCCATATTTTCCCCGTGCTGCAGTTGCCACATGTGGTAGGACCGGCGAAATCGTGTTTATAACAGGGTGTCAACGGTTTCAGAGGCCCGTTGCCGCACCCTTGGGTGCCGGACTCACTTTTGGCCCATTCTTGCCGTTCGGGTAATCCTCCCCGCCGGTCTCCTCGTCAGGCACCGCATCGGTGTCGATTTCGAACCCGATCAGAGCGATCACGAAGGCGAAGATCTTGATCGCCTGCGACTTGTCGACCCAGCCGTTCATCTGCGCTGCAGCCAGCGAGGTGACAATGTCCCGCACTGCCGTGGAGAGCTTGGTCAGGTCCTTGTTGGTCGCCTCCGGCATCTGGATCGCGAACTTGAACGCCTCATCCTCCGGCACGGTCAGGTAGCGCGCATCGAGGGCGCTCTGGATCACGTAGGTGATGATCGACTTCAAGATCCACTTGACCCGGTTCTGCCGGCTGCGGATGAACGCCAGGATCGGCTCGTTGCTCTCCGAAGCCGTGGCGCGGTTCACGTTACCGCCGCCGCCGTACCACTGCTCGGGAATCGATTTGTTCCCCAGGATGTGGTTGCGGAAAACCGCAGCGCTCTCCTTGATCTCCATGGCCAGCAGGTTCGGAGCCTTAGCCTCCCACTTCATCTTCTCGTTATGGACCCGGATCGCTGCATCGCCCTGCTTCGGGTACTGCTCGGCGATTTCCTGGCAGAGCTTTTCATCGGCGCCGTCCACCGTCACGTCCCAGATGAAAGAGTTCTGCTTGCGGGCCTTTTCGGAGTAGTTGTAGATGAAGTCCTCGTACTCATCGAGCCAGTCCGCGAGGACGAAGAGATCCGAAGTCCCCCAGGGGTCGTTACTGACCCGGTTGATGGAGAAGAGGAAACACTCGCCGTCGACGAAGGTGTCGCGCAGCTCCCGCGCATCGTCGCTCATCACCGAGTCGGACTCCGCCTCGAGGATCGTCTTCAGAAGCCGGCAGGTGCCGTTGTGCAGGTTGGCGATCTTCACCCCGATCTGCAGCTCCGCGTTCTGCGGGTCGGTGTAGATCTGCTGAATCTGCGCCGGGTCGATCATGCCGAGCCGGATCCGGCCGGTCTGCTCGGCTCGATATACCGGCCAGCACTGCACCCCGAAGATTCCCAGCTCGCGGACCTTATCCTCCAGCTTCAGGTCCAGGTTGTTGATCGGGTCATCCCAGAAGGACTGGATCAGTTCCTTGACATCATCGTTTTCAGCCGTGAAGGTAAAGCCCTGGCCGGCCACGAAAGCGGTCAGCGTTTCTATCAGCCAGTTGCCCAAAGGGTTCAGCTTCCAGAGCCAGTAGCAGACCTCGCACTGGCGGGCCCACGCGGCGATCGGAAGCTCGCGGACGCTGTTACCCGACAGGCGGCGCCACTTCATGTCCGTTTCGGTCCCGGCAGATGCCGCCGGCAAACGCTCCTGGACCTTCTGTTCTATGACCGCACCGAAAATGTGCTCTACCACCCAAGTCTTGATGCCCATTTACGCTGCTCTCCTTCGTCCGAACATTCCGCCCATGCCTTTGGTCATCCGCCCCATGAGCCCCTCGCGGCGCTCTTCCTTGTCCTCATCCCTGGGCTTGGCGCAAGCCGCCACGATCAGCCCTCCCTCCAGGAGGTTCTTCAGCATGTCCAAGGCGTCCGGCCCGTCGTCATGCCCGCCTTTCCCTTTGGGGCGGTAGTAGATCAGCTGCCGGATCAGCTCGCCCATGCCGTGCCGGCGGAACTTGATCCAGCCGTTTTTTATCCAGGGCTGCAGGGTGATGATGCGCAGATCCTTGTCCGTGGTCGGCTTCACCGATTTGATGTTGATGGTGAGCCCCTTGGCGTGGGCCTGAGACTGGAAGCTCTTGGAGAAGAACTCCTGGAACTGGATCTCCTCCATCGCCAGCTCGTCGAAGCGATCGCGCTCGTGATAGGTGAGGATGTCGGTCATGATCCGGTCCGGGTGGCGCTTCTCGATGTCGGCTACGGTCAGGTAGATCACGCCGCCCTTCATCCTGCCGCCCAGGATCGCCGAGGGGTCCGCGTGCTTCGACTTGCCCCCCAGGGACGGGTCGCAGGACCCGGCGTGCTTGAGTCCCTCCAGGTCGACATCCTCATCGTCGTAGTACTGGATCCACTCCTCGAGGAAGATGGCATCCTCGGGATTGATCGGCTCGTTCTGCTTCTCGCTCTCGAAGTAGGCCGGGCCGTCCGACACCCGCATCTTCATCAGGTAGTAGTAGGGCTCCATCTCCTGCCAGAGCACTTCCGTCCCGGCCAGCATCTCGCGCTCGTTCGCGGCGAAGTAGTTGTCGGCCGCGAGCTCCGCCTCTTCCTTGCCGACCGTGATGTCGGCATAAAGCTGCTCCCAGCGCTCCCAGAGCTTCACGGCAGGCGACCACTTGATGACCGCCTTCCACTTCCGTCCCTTCCAGCCCGGCTTGACCAGGAGACGGGAGAGCAGCGAATCGTAGTGCAGGATGGTTCCGACCACGATGAACACGGTGTCCGGCTGTCCGATCTTCATCAGCGCCTTGAAGAACCAGTTCTCCAGCTTCCGGCGCTGCTCCGGACTCTCGACAGATTCATCGTTTTCCAAGTCGTCGACGATAACCAGGTCGGGGCGGCAGTGGCCGTGACGGCGGCCCCTTAGTTTTTGCGATGCACCAGCAGCCTCAATCTTGATGCCGTTTCTGGTGATGATCTTGCCCGTTCGCCAGACAGGCCCCTCTCCGACCAGATCCGGAAAGTCCTGGGCTAACCTTTCGTTCGTCTCCAGTTCGATCGTGATGAAGCTAAGAAAGCTCTCTGCCTGATCCCGAGTTTCCGAGACCAGTAGCGGATATTTCCTTTTCTTGAAAGCGGCAACCCAGAGCGGCAAGCCAAACGTACCGGCAGTACTTTTAGCGTTGCCTCGCGGCGCGGCGTTTGCTTCTTTGTCTCCCTGGCCAGTCTCGACCGCCTTATTGATCAACATCAGGAAGCGATCGGCAAAGTACTTATGCAGGCTGCTGGACGGCTTACTGAAGTAGTGCGGGAAGTAGGTGCGGTTAAAGAAGTCCAGGTCTCGCTCGGCGCGTGCCTTGCGTATCTTCTGAGCCGCCTTATCGTCCGGGAAGGGACGGGCCGACGCCTGGATCACCTGACGCAATGCCTCCACTTCCTTGTCGAACAGCCTCCTTTTCGCCGCGCTAAGCTGCATACTTCTCCCGGCCCCACTGGATCAGGTCGTCAAAATTGTTTTCCACCACACGGGTCATTTCCGGATCGACCTTGTTGCCGAACTCGATCAGGTCCCGCACGAAGGCAAGGAACATCTCCCCCTTCTGCTGCGCGATCCGCTCGGCGGCCTCCCGGGCATTGCGGGACCGCTTGTCCAGGATCGCCTCCACCTTGGAAAGAGAGTCGAGGTAGGAAAGCGCCTGAAGGGGAGCCGCCTTGATCTGCTCCATGATCGCATTGCGCACCTCCAGCAGATGCGCCTCGTACCCTTCCTTGGCAGCGCGCGCCTTGTCCCATTCGTCGAGTTCTTCGCCGTAGGTCCTGGTGCGCGCCTTCCACTCGGAAAGCGTCTGGCGCGACACCCCGAGCGTTTCCTCGATATCGGTCAGAGTCCGCCCCTGCTCAACGAAGAGCATCCGCGCCACCGGCTCCAGCCGGCTTCTGTCCCCCTTGACCGCACACATCAGCGCAGCTCCCGCTCAAGCCGGTTCATGTCGCTCTGCGTCTTCTGCAGCTCGACCCATGCCATGACCAGGTCGTCCATCTGACTGGCCACCTGCGGGATCTCCATTTCATTGAAGGGCGTCAAAGCCGTGTTGAGCCCCCGCCGGATAGAAGTGCAGAGGCCTTCTGCCTTGAGGAGCAGTTTGCGCTGGTTATCCTGCGCTTCAGCCAGTTTGCCCCGCATAGCGGCGCGTTCGAGGTTTAGACTCATGATGGGTGGATCTCCACTTTTTTATCCTTCCGCATGATCGGGCAGAAGAGGTTGGCGTCGATACGCTCTCTCACCTGGGTCATGGTCTGGGTGGAGAGTATGATGATGTCTTGTAACCCCTCCGCCACCTTCTCGTAGTTGATCACCAGCTTGACGTTCTCCTCGTACATCTTGAGGGCAGCTTCGTGACGTTTCTCCATGCTCCGGGAGAGTAGCCCCATGACCACCCAGGGGCCGAACACGATGGCCGTAACGATGGAGCCGATGGGCCAAGTACCTACCTTGGCCATGATGGCCGATATTGCCGTCAAGGCTGCGATCTGATCAGGTGTCACTAGCTCCTCCAGTAGGTTAGAAGTTCAAACGATTCTTGGCACTTTACGCACCTGGTGCAGCCTGCCGACGCCTTGCGCCTCGCCTCGGGTATCTCTTCCCCGCATTCGTTGCAGTGAGACAAGCTCTCACCGGCAGGCTGATAGTTCAGCCGCTGCGCCAACGCGCTGGTCAGGATGCGCTCGTAACTCTCCTGCGCCATGTCTATCTCATCTGCCACCGCGGCATTCCTCCAGCGCGTTCAAAAGGTTTTCGTTATCCGAATGCAGCACGTCCAGGTCGCTTTTTTTTATAGAGACCGTGGCCCCGCCATCAACCACCACCAAGCGCCGCGCGCACCCGATCGTGCTGATCAGCGTGATAAGCAGCGAGAGCTGCAGGATCTCCCTTGCCAAGCGCTTTGCGGTAGTTCTGGATATTCGCTTCATGGTTCGCTCCTTTCTGCCGCTCCTGGTACGCCTTGACCCCCTCGATGATGATCGGGAGCAGGTAGGCCAGAAGCGACAGGATCGAGGTGGCAAGAGAGGCTGTCACCGGTCTGCTGCGGGGGGAGCGGCCGGAAGCGGCGCCGAATCGAAGAGCAGAGCCTCACTAGGGAGAAAGTTGATGGCAGGAGCAGCTGCGGCTCTCCCGGGAGAAGCCACCGCTTTCTCGCCCGACGCGCCCAAGCTGGGGATCTGAGCCAGCAGCGCATGCACCATGGCATCGGCCTGCTCAGCGCTGACCTTCGGCATGACGCCCAGGACGTGAGCAATGGCAACATCCAGCTTCTGGTTCCCCGAGATGGCCAGCTTCGAGCCTGCCAGCTGGGCCGCGCGTTCCTCTGCCAGGGCTATCCCCTGGAAGGCTGCGCGCTCCAGCCAGTTGTTCTTCTGCATCAACGAGTCGAGCTTGAGCTTGGCAGCGACCCGGTAGATCAGCGGGGTGATGACTCCCATGAGCAGCGCGCCGAGCAGCGGGAAGAGGGAATCCCGGAGAAAGGTCTCAAGCGCTGCGGGAGCGGCGGAAACCGGCTCCGACGGCAGGTGAGCCGGGAGCATCTCGGCAGCGAACCCAGCGACGGCCGAGAGGCACGAAACAGCAACCAGCATGACAGTGAACAACCTCAGACCTAAACGCATATTGATCCTCCTTGGACCGTGAGAAGTGGGGCCTTAGCCCTTGGCTACGATGTCGATCAGGTTGTTGTAGCGGCGCTGGCAATCCCCCGGGTGAGTCTTGCCGTAGCGGGTGTGGTCCAGTTTGAAATCGAGCACATCCTGGGCGGTGAACGGCTGTACCAGCTCGCCCAGGTAGTGGACCAGATAACCCGGACGGTCGATATCGGAGAGGTAGTACTGGTTGTGATAGTCCGCGACCGCCAGCAGTGCCGTGTCGTCCGCAGCGTTGATGCCGCGGCGGCGCAGGATGCCTGTGGCACGCGTCAGGCAGTCGCGCAGCTGGATCGAGCTGTATTTCTCGACCAGGGCGGCATTTTTCCTGAGCTTAGCTTCCAGCGGTCGGACCGGGATGCACTGGGCCTTGAGCCCGGCAATCTCCTCCGGAGTGAAGCCGCAGGCCCTCAGACAGGCAGCAGCTACCGGGTTATTGGCGATGTCGAACTGGCAGACGGCAAACGAGTAGCCGCTCTTGCCGCTGCGAACGCCGTCCGGATCGGTGAACTTGAGAGCGTAGGCGAGATCGTTGTCGAGCTCGTTGGCGACGATAACCGCGGTGAAGAGTTTGACGAGGTGGCCCTGCTCCATTGATTCCCCCTGGAACTGCAAGCTGAAAAAGCGGCCGCCCCGAGGTGACGAGTCCCGGGGTCGGCCAATAACATGGAGGTACTGCCTGAACCGATGAAGAACCGAAAACCGAAGCTGCAACGCAGGCTGTAAAATAGCGAAAACCGCCCGAAAGCTCGCGCGGTTTTGTCAGCATTTGTCAGTCTTTCTAAGGGGATGTGATTTTTTTAGGAGAGAAAAAGAGGATGGGATGCGGCAATTCTGCCTGTGTACTATTAAACGGTCATAGTTGTCAAGCTAGGAAGCGAAAAGGTCCATCTGGTCCGGATGAACCGCGTGGGCCCGCTCGTAGGAATTGTTGCGCAGCATAAACGCCACCAGCTCGTCGTAGAGGACGCGCCGGTGGCGGGAGAGGGTAATCGAGTCAAGGCAGTCGGGCCGGCGCAGAGTGCCGCGTTCGTCGCGCTCGTACTGGCTCAGCAGGCGCCAGAAGGTGCGATCGACAACCCCAAGGATGGTGCAGACCTCCCCCGGGTTGTAAGAGGCTTTGCGCGGCAGCTGTGCCGCCGCGAGCATCCCCTTCAGCTTTTCCTCTGCCTGCTCCAGTTGGGTCATTTCTTATAGCTCTCCGACAATTTGCGTACCGCCTGCAGTCCCTGCTCATAGTGTTCATCGGACGGTTTAGGCTCAGGGAGCGTCACCCTGGGCGGCCGACTCGGCATCAGCGCCAGCAACTGTTTCGGCGCCGGCCACTCGGTCACGGTCGGGAAAAGCCTCTCGAACCCCGTCCGGATCCGGACCGTGTCGACCTCTTGGATGTCGGCGGATTTGCGCAGAGCGACATACCAGATATCAGCAGCCAGCGTGATCATTTCCGCGGCCGGAGTAAACTTCAGCGACTGTGCCACCAGCCCCTGCAGCCCGGCGCAGATCTCGATGCGAAGCCAGTCCTCACCGGCCCAGACAGCCAGAGCAGAGAGAGCCGCCGCCCGTTTCCCCCCGGGAGCAGCCCCTCTCACCTCAACAGCTCCCTCTCCCCTTGTGGGAGAGGGTTGGGGAGAGGGGGAATTCTCGATCACCCGCTTAAGGTAGTTGTGGTTTTTCAGCGGCTGGCCACCCTTATTGCGCAGCGACTCCACCGTCTCAGCCAGCGCGTTCTCAAGCCGATCGGGATCCGCGTTCAGCTCCATCACCTCACGGGCCAGCCGGAGCGCCCGGTCCCAAGCCAGCGCCCTGGACTCCGAACGGAACAGCCCAAGGTAAGCGATGAGCGGGACCCAGCAGCGAGGCGGCAAGGAGCCGCGCAAAGCGAGCAAATCACGAGCCGCCTCATCCTGGTTAGCGGCATCGATCGGGTAGCGAGTATGGCAGCAAGGGCAAATCAGTTGCATTTGGAGTCCTCTTTTCTATGGCGGCTTTTGCGTTTTCATTATCCAAGGCTGCTACAGCACTGGCGCGGGATTGCGGGTTGATCGCCCTCCGCTGCTATCCCGCCGAGTGGCGGCATAATCAGTAGTTAAACCGATGTCAGTTACGGCAAGCTTCACATAACCATCTGCCGCCTATCTCGGGTTCTTGATCTCGGCAACCCTCGCATTCACAGAAAATCACATTTTCATCGCTCTCGCACAATTCACATGTTTCATCGCTCATGGCCGCACCTCCTCTGCCGCTTGCCTGGTTGCATACCGCTGAGGGTCAAACCACCCACACTCATAGCAAACCCGCTCATATGGCAAATCCTCGTTAAATTCGCCGGTGCGGTCAGCATGTATCGTACCTCCGCACCCAGGGCACGGCGCAGCCCCTTCTAACAACTTCGCAGCCTCGACGGCAATTTCCTTCACCTCCTTTCCGACCACGTAACGAGTCCGCTGCACGCCAGGGCACCCCTCAGCAATAAATGTCGGCGTCAAGGCAATTTGCCGGAATGCGTCCAGTGCGCCGCTGAGTGCAGCCGTCAGCCGCTCTACCTCGGACAGAGCATTGGTGTGCATCTCCAGGAGTTTGGCATTTTTCTGCTCTATCTCTTTGATGTACTCAAAGACGTTCCGACCAGGATGAGCCGCGTCAATGTCTTCACCGCGACCGCGCGCAACGCAGCCGCTGAGGTATTTTAGATCGTTGATTACCTTCATTGTCATGTGTGCAATCGTGGCAGCATCCCCAGCCATGCGTTCAGCAGCTTTGCGTTCCAGCCCACTGATGTCCCCTAAACCGTGCCAGTCCCTAACCATCATCCTCTCCCATGCGGGTTTAACACCCGCTCCAGCGCAAACGCTGAGCTAAATTCGTTAAACCGGCTTGGCCAGGACAACCTGTTTGCCACAGACGGGACATGCACACCCAACAGAGGGGACAATCTTAACCCGTATGTATTCTCCGCAGGACGTAAAGTGCGTGAAGGTGCTCTGGTCTTCCAGTATGGACCACTTGCAGTCATACGACCCTGCCAGCATAGCTTCCGACTCCCTGCTAAAAAAATCGTGGCTAGGTGGCCGCACCGCCTCTGCCAGTTTCTGGTGTAAGATGCTGCCGTGACCGATATTGGTCAATTTATTGGTGTTCAGGTACTCGTTGGCTTCACGGATCAGATCTGTAAGTTTCTTCACGTCGGCATCATAATCAGACTTAAACACCATGCGCTGCTGCCGTTCCATCTGGATGTTTAGATCAGTTGTCAGCCGTGCTATCTCCTGGTCTGCATAGTTCTTCCAAGTGGCAGATTCTGCGGTCAACCGCTCCACCTCGGTAAACACCTCGCGTACCAATCCGTGCAGATGCTGGTATTCGGGGCCGATGTACCCACGTTTGTCTCGTTGATTCATGGCAGTGATTGCATCGTTAAGTTCAAGCAACTTACCTTCCACCATCCCCTCCTTGCGGGTTTAACACCCGCTCCAGCGCAAGCGCTGAGCTAAATTCGTTATTTTCTTCCGGTGGCATCTTTGAGTTGCTTAATTATTGGCAAGTGTTAGATTTAAGCGTGGTTGCTTTTGACCCCGCTTATCCCTCCTGGATGCGGGGTCCTTTTTTACGCTTGGCAGGACAAATAATAATTAAACCGACTCGCCGCTGCACAAATCGCTAGAGCTGACGAACGTGTAACCGATCCATTCGCAGTCAGGGTTATCACATTCGACCAATACTTCGATCATGGATGAATCGTGAGCAGCTTCTGCGGCGCTCATGCTGACCTGTGCTGTACATTTCGGGCATTCCATCCAATCCCTCCTTGCCAGGGTTTAACCTGGCGCTGCAAGCTCCGCTTGAGCTTGGTTCCGCTAATAACGTGGTTGCTTACTTTCAAACCGCCGATATCCAAACTCAAAGCCCCTATAATTTTTCATGTCCGGCTTTTCCAACCGAAACTCAGGGAAAAGATGGGCGTCATTACGAAAATACAGCGGCGCTTCTTCCAAGTATCCCCACTTGATCAGCTTATCCAGCATGTGGTCTACATCTTCCGCAGGCATATGTACTTTGCTAGCTAAGCCGATAAAACCGACCCACGATTCAGTTCCTATGAGTTCCAATAATCGCTGTTTGAGTACCCTTGGGTTATACGGGTCGTAAGCTGGAAAACGCCTATGTCTTTTACCGTAGCGCCTATTTTCTTGCCGCTTCCATTGCCGGGTCTTCAGTACCTTCTTCGCATCATTCTCAGCTTCCAGTTGCTCAAACAGTGATGGTTGCATGGAGCATCTCCTCCTTAAACCGATTCCAGCCGGGCATATGCACCCCGCTCCAGGCGGAACAATCGACGCGCTATTTGCAGTGCGTGGCGTCCATCCCTGGCAGCACAAACGCACATAAACTGCCGAGCCGACGCTGATGGGTAGACCAGATATCGGCGCGTCGTCATAGTAGCGCCGCCTCTGCCGCCTTGAGTTCGGCGTTTTCAGCTGTCAACTGCCGGATAGCAATCACCACATCGAAGCAAGTCCCGACGCCCTCGATCTCCGTCACCGGCACCGGGGTTCCCAGCGCATCCGCGATAGAGTTCACAAACGCGGTCAGGTTCCTGATCGTCTCCAACCGGCCCTGAGCCAGCTGCTCCGTAACCGGCGAGTCATACCGGACGTCCCACAGCATGCGCGCCACATCCGGGAGCGAGGAGGAGGGACCTTCCGCTCCGCAAGCCCTGCAGACCAGAAAGAAAACGTCGCTGTCGTCAATCAGCATCGAGTCCTGGTACATCTGGTCGCCGCCGCAATAGGGGCAAAGTTTTGCACCCAAAATCCGCGGTGCAACCGCTTCTACAATCTGCAATGTCGATACTCTCGGATGATTCATGCGCTGCCCACCTCCATTGTAGTTTCGCCGATATCCTTCCCTTTTACGCCGCCACCTGGCTCTGCTCCATCGCCGCAGACAACTGCGCCCGGAGCTCATGGATAACTGTCAGCTGTTTAAGATTCCGGACCTTCAGCTCCAAAACCTCCTCCTTGAGCTCCCGGACCTGCGTCATCAGAACAGCCTCGAAAGCCGACATAGGAGTCATCATAGCTTCCCCTCCTTGAGCCGCTTAGCCCACCAATCAGCCGCCTCGCGCAGGAAATCACTGACAGAAATTCCCTTCGCCGCCTCCCTGATCAGCGTCGCCGCCTCATCGTCGGTTCGGAAAGTGAAGACATTGCACCTGGGCTTTTCCACCATCTTACCCACGCGCCACCTCCCGTTTGGCGAGCAGCTGCGCGGAGAGCTCCCTGGCCCCCTCGACATCGAACAGCTGGTAGATAGCCGGGCCGGCCTTTTTGATGCAGTCGCAGCGGAAACCATTCTTGCGCAACTCGCAGGCCGCCGAGTTCACCGCGCAGATCCCCGCGCCGTTGATGATCGCCATAGTGCTATGCGGCAGACCGTCCAGCATGAAATTCAGCAACCGCTGCAGCCGCTCGCTCTGCTCGTACTGTGCGTAATGGATGGTTCCCTTCTCAGTGGCATCAGTTTGCATGGGACTTCTCCAGTGCTTTCATAAGCTTTCCAGCTTCCAGTCGTTCAGCAGCGGTGAGCTTCTTTTTCCCGGCGAGTTTATTGAGCTTGGCGACCTTGTTATTCCTGGCACTTATTGCCTTATTCTTTCGAACCAGCTCTGAATTCTTCTTGACGCTTTCTATGAGGCTTTCTATGACAGCGGCATTGAACCCGATTCCGACTACAAGGCCTGACAACTCCATAGCCAACGCGGCAGAGTCATACTTTTTCAGCGCGTTATACAAGCTTGCGGCTTCCAACTCCTGCTCCGGATTAAACACCTTCGCCATAAGTCCCCCCTGGGTAATTGACTGTTGAAGAAGTGGCCGGAGGAACCCCCCGGCCAAGACTTCAATGGTCAATCAACTTCACGAGGCCTCTCGGATCTTCTCGACGTCGAGGGTATAGCCAAAGGTGTTTACCGTCTTACGCGAGGCCCCTACCTCAGCCAGCACCTCATCGGTAAGGGACTTCATGGACTCCTTGTCGGGCTCCTCTTTGGTCCGGATGCAGGTGAAGTACTGCAGGTCCTTCAGCGCTTGTAGCGTCTCCGCCACCTTTTTGATGAGTATGCTGGTGGAGAGGCGGAACCCCACTTCGCCAAAGGTCAGCTGCTTGCTCTTTGTCTTAACAAACTCCGCACGGTTCGCTTCGCAGTAATCCTTGACCGCGAGTTCAATGCCCGATTTCTTCTCCTGGAGCGGCTGGGCCGCCTCTTTCGTCTCCTTTTTGACTGCATCTATCCGTGCGTTCTGCCCAGCCTCGAGAACGGCTAGTTCCCGATCTATCACCCCGATTTTGTGCAGCGCCTGATCAACATCCTCCCAACTACCAAGCTGGGTACCTTCCAGTCTCTTCCTTGCCATTGATTCCTCCTTGCCTGTTTTATGTGGCCTTTTTAGTGACCCTGCCGCGCTTTACGTCCTTTACGTCCCTTACGTCTCTCTTACCAGCGGGTTCCCCGTCATCCTGCTGCTCTGTAGCACCCCTGTTCCGATCAAGCTCTCCGCCATGGTCACGGCCCTGGTCCCAGACCTGTGGCGCGCCAAGCTGTAGTTACGGTCCCTGCGGTACCAGCAAACCAACCTCGTCAGTAGTCGTCTCAGCATCGCTTACCCCCTTTGTTTTCATCACCGTGATTGCCTTCATCACCTTTTCCACCTGCCACCCCTTAACGAAGCGGATCGAGTCACACCCGACGATCCGCTTGACGAACTTATCCAGCGCCTTCATTTTCGCTTCCGAAGTCTCCGCCCGGGAGACCTCGCTCCAGGAGGCCGCCATCAACCTGCACTGCGCGCCCGACGCCATCCCGGGACGACCGTCAAGGTCGGTGAACGGCAGCGGCCGCTTGGCCTTGGCAGGGGCCGGAGACCCCTTCTTGATCTGCAGGTCGTCGATTACGTTCTCCGCCTGCCTCCAGGTGAGCTCCTTCGAGCTCTTCACCTTGCTGCTGTTTGCCACCTGCTGGAGCAGCGCCACATAGCTCTCCCGGTCCATCCCAAGTGCCGATACCAGCGTGTGAATGATCTTGATCTGCCGCGGGGAAATCTGACCCTTATTCGCAAACCGGTCGCCGACTTTCACCCCGGCGCCGCTCATATCCCGTTCACCACTTCTTCCGTGATGACCGTCTCGCCGAGCTCGCAAGCGAGGTTCATGGCGCGCGCCACGTAGTTGTTCACCAGGAGCGGGTAGGCGTGGGAAACCGGCTTGTTCCTGGAGTCGTTCATAGTGAGCCGGTTGCCCAGGGCGACGATCGCAGCCTCATCCATGATCTTGTCGATGTCGCCGCCGACCCGCTTGAACTTGAGCCGCAGGTAGTCTTTCAGGTTCCCGTTCAGCCCGCGGATCTCGGCCACCTGGACGCGCCGGATAACCTCACGCATCTCGACATGCTGGCTTTCGTTGAACATGTTCTTGAGTTCCGTCTGGCCGATCAGGATGATGCCCAGGAGCTTCTTGTAGCCGTCTTCGAGCTCGCTGAAGCGCTTGAGATACTTGAGCGTCTGGGTGCTCAGGTCGTGTGCCTCTTCGATGATCAGGCAGGCCTGGAAGCCGGCGCGCGAGCGGTCCATCATCAGCCGCTGCACCTGGCGCGTTTTCTGCTCCAGCTTGACCTTGGGCTTCTCCTCGGACAGGTCCAGGATGATCGCGTCGCAGATCGATGACGCCGTGACCCGGCTCTTGTCGATGATCTGGGGAAAGATCACCATCACGTTGGTCTCTTTGCGGAGCTGCTCCATCACCTCGCGGCGCATGGTCGTTTTGCCGCTGCCGACCTCGCCCACAACCGCAAGAAAACCGCCGTTTTTAGCGGCGTCCAGCATGGCCATCTCGATGTAGCGGTGTTCATCCGAGCGGAAAATATCCCCGCTCTTCTCCACATCTGCGACAAAAGGGTTACGAAACAGCTTGAAATGCCTCTTTGTATCTTCGGAAATCATCTCTACCTCCCATTTCATGACAATCTGATCCGGCAAGCCTGTCGCCAGACCCTGCCGCTTTGCTTTCTTCCCCTGCACCATCCGGTCGCCGTTTCCCGCCGGCATTACATGGCGTAACTCCTTCCCTTCGCCGGTGTTCCAGATGTCCGAGATTTTCAGGCCGCGCTCCATGAGCCACTGAGTTGCACGTGGATTGGTAGCCAGATACTCCTCGGTGTCGCTCTTGAAACCCGGCACCGTCATGGGGATATACCCCTTGTTGAAGCAGAGATTCATCGAGGTTCTGCTCACGCCTGTGGCCTTTGCCAGTTCTCCCTGGGACACGTCACAGTCCAGGGCGATCTGCTTCAGAATCAGCGGCTGAAATTCCATCGTGTAGGGAGTCACCCTGCTTTCCAGTTTCCGCATCGTTCACACCTCCATTGAATGGCCTGGCACCTAGAGGTTCTGTGCCTGCCGGGTATCACATCCCGCGGCCCAAGTGCCGCTTGCAATCTGCTCTATCACCTGCGCCGCCTCGGCTGCATCTATGGCTTCGCCGTAGATCGCGCGGAGCTCCCGGTTCATATCCGGGGCGATCCGCCCGACCTCGTCGCGCAGCCGCTTGAAGAACTCGGTAATCGGTATCGACCGGCTCACGATCTCGCGCCCCATCTCGATCACCGTGCCCTGCTTGGGCAGCGCGGCCATGTTCCCCAGCTTGTCCGCGAAGCCGCCGAACACGTTCATCCCGGCAAAAGGAGTCGCCTTCTTGATCGCCTTGGCCTTCTCCTCGGGCTTCATCTCCGGGGTAAGAACGTTGGCATAGGCCAGCTCTTCCGCCCGCTTCATGCCCTGCTGGGTCACCGTATGCGGCTGGGCCTTGTACTCCTCGCCGATGATCGCGGCATGCGCCGAGAACCCGCCCAGCTCCGCGGGGAGCTTTTCCACCGACTGGACATCGAAGAGATTGTTATCGTAGGACACCGTGATGATGGAGTCCTTCCACTTCCAGATGTTCTTGATCACCTTCACCTTGCTACCGTGCGGGATGTTGGCGAATTTGAGGTTGAACGACTTGCCCTCGTAGGAAATCATGTGGTTGGTAACCGTGCGGGTCTCTTCCGGTTTGTTCATCAAATCCTGCAGTACGGCGCGCTCCGGAAGCTCCCGGAGCTGCTCGCTCTTGATCAGCATCCAGCAGGAGAGCCGCGTCATCTGGGTCCGCGTATGCTTCCTGGTGGCGTTGAACCAGATGCAGAAGTCGCGTGCCTTCAGGTTCAGTTCCTCCACCGTGGAGGCCGGATCGAAGCGCAGGCGGGTCTCGAACCACATCTCCCAAATGTTGTGATGCACCTCAACGGCCCCCTGGCGCCGCGAGTTTCCGGTCTTTCCCGGGATGATATCGATGTCCAGCCCGTCCCAGAATCCGGCGCCCATGGCGCGGGCCTTGGCGTGGCAGCCGCCGTCCATCAGCATCTTCAGCGGGGCCCCGCGAAAGGGGAAGCGCTCATCCTGTTTGGCTTCCCAGGCGCAGACCAGGAAGTCGAACAGGTTCTCGGCCGTCTCGCCCGCCGCCACGTAGTATTTGACGAAGAGGGAACTGGAAAAATGATCGGTCAGTACATAACGCTGCAGGGGTTCCTTCACCTTTTTGAAATTTTCGAACTTGTTCTTGTAGAACTCGTCCTCGCGCATGATCTTCAGCCCGCCGTCGGCCAGGTAGTACTGGATACAGACCGAGGAGTCGACCAGATGCACGTGGTTCGGATGCAGCGAGCGCATTTCCGTGTGCGGGGTAGGAGCGTTCTGCCGCTTGGCGTCCATCTGGCGGTCGCGCAGGATGCGCCCCATGCCGCCCACCGATATCTCCCCGCGCTGCAGGATGTTGTTGTCTATGGCGATTTCCATGGCGTTCTCCACCGGCATGAATGACCCCTTGTTCTCCCGGGCCGACTTATTGATGAAGGCAGCGACGAAATCGATCTGCTCCTCGGCCAGGACCGACAGCCCCTTGTCCTCGCGCTCTTTACGGCCCGACACGAAACCGAACTCGCGGGCTATCCGGTAGAGATGCTCTTTGCTGTAGCCGTACATTCCCTGGTACCGCTCCAGCACCGTTTTTCTCTCACGCGATTTTGCCTCTTTCAGCTCGATGACCAATTGCCGCTGCCACATGGTGGCCCCCTGAATTTAAATGAGATAACAAGACTTCATGCAGGCAATGAAACTACGAGTTCTGCTGCTTTTCCCAGTTTGCGAAACCATCCAGGATCTCGGGATTCATGGTCGGATCGCCGTAGTTGGTGACAGCGGTATCGTAGGCCGCCAGCACCTGCATCTTCATGTAATGCAGCGTCGAGATGAGCGCCGCCCGCATGCGCGGGGTGACCTCGCCCAGGTCATTGAACTCGTTCATGACGAAGTCGGGATCCGCTTTCATCAGATAGCCGTCGAAGGAGATGCGGGTGTTCTCCATGCGTTGCAGGAAGGCGTCCTCAGCCGGGGGGAGGTCGCGGGATGCCGACTCGCGGGAGAGCTTGCGCAGCTCCTTCTCCTGCTTCTTGATCACCTCGTCTTTCGAGCCCAGGACGCGGTCCTTGGCCTTCACCGTGGCGTGGGCATCCTCAAGCGCTTCGGCCTTCTCGTCGAGCACCCGCTCAAGAGCCGCCTGCAGATCCTCTTTATGGTCCGCGTCCAGGGGGATACTCTCGCCGCCGATCTCGACGCAGTTATCTACGATGGTGATGTCCCCATCGTTGGAGAGTTGGCGTAGCCTCCTCATCTCGCGGTAACCAACTCCAAAACTGGTGACCGTCTCCAAAAACTCCTGTCCGAAAGTGTTGAGACTGAGCAGCTGCTGGTCTATCGAGTGACGGTCTAAGCCCGTGTATTCACAATACTCATCCCATGTGCCGATACCCTTATAGCTCTTTGACTTCTTGACCTTGTCCAGCTGGACCAAACTGGTGACGGTCACCACTTTCCCGACAAAGTTAAGAGTCTTGATGATGCCGGCTGTCTCGTATGCGTTTGCTATGCTGCGCTCGCGCTCTTCAACCTGCATCCGTGCGGTATCCGCCACGCTCTTTTCCTCTGCCATCAAGGCCAGAGCCGTGCTGGTATCGACATCGGCACGCGGCACGACTCTGGCCGTATTGAACTTGCGCAGCCTGCGGCGCAGCTCCAGTTCCTTGGTTTTCTCCCCCTCTTTCCCCTCCACGAACTCCACCGCCTTCTTGATAGTGGCCTCGCTTGAGCGCTCCAGCGCAGCCTTAAAGTTCCCGTCAGAGGCGGGTGTATTAACCAGCCAGTTGTAGTCCTCAGCGTTGCAAGCTCTTTTTGGCATCTCAGCCCTCCAGTTTGGTAATTTCGTTGTCTATGCGGGACCGCTCACCCTCGAGGAGCGATTTCTTGCGAGCCCAGATCAGTGCCGCGCCCATGCCGAGCTCGAACCCCGCGCCCAGGTTGCGCACGAAGTTGTGATCCTGCAGCGTGATGATCTGGCTCATCACCGTTGCCACCGGCATATCCACTGCCCTGGCAATCTCCGGCCCGCCCACCGGATGCTTCTGGGTGGCGAGGAACTCAAGGATCGCGATCGCCTTTGCTACCGCCTCAATCCGTCTGTACGTTGTTTCAGCCATCCGATATCTCCCTATTTCAGTCCGCGCTTGCGGCGGATCTCCAACATCTTCGACTCTATATCCCTGTGCTGCTCCTGCAGCCGGGCCAGATCAACCAGGTCTTTGTCCTCAGGTTCCAGCACGTCGCGCCCCAGGGGCTCCAGCAGATACCTGAACACCCGGACCGAGCTAACTACGTGGCAGAAAGCCACCAGCATGTCGGCGGGAGGGCGGTAGGCAGCGTCGCTCGCCACATACTTGTCCAGCATCTCCTTGGACAGATCGCGGCCCGTCAAGCGGCTAATCTGCGCCGCAACCAGGTAGCGGTCCGACCCGTTCATCTCCCTGGACATCAGCTGTTTCAGGCCCAGAAGCATGTCCAGGCTCCCCTCGGCCAGAGTCGTATCAAACAGCCCCTGTTGAGTGGATAGAGCCCTATCTATTTTCGTCATTCGTTTCGACATTGCGCCCTCATTTCAAGCGGTTAAAATTCCCACTATTAAAATCAAACCCGTTTTGATAGACTGCAGCGCCCGGAGGTCAGACATGAAACAATCTGAATTTGATCAGCTGTTAGCGTGGACAATGCTGGTTGCCCAGAACACGGGAATAATCGTCCAACAAAATCAAGCGGGCAGGCCTTTGACTCAGGAAGAGCTGGATGCTGAGGTTCACAAAGCTCATGATGTGGCTGAGATACTTGCTGGCCACATCTCCCAGAGCCGTACATGATTGAAGCAATCAGGGCAATCTTAGCGTCGGAGAGCTTCACGCCGCCCTCCTGTAAGCAGGAGGAGTATCCGGCCAGAGCTTTTCGACCGGCTGATGGACGGCCTTAGCGATCGCCCTTCTGATGCGGTACCCGGCACGCCGTCCAGTCAGGACATAGTAGACGTACACCGTGGAGACCTGCGCATCACGGGCGATCTGCGCATTCGTGATGCCGTTCTTCACCATCTCGCCCCGTATCTGGCGAAATTGTTCCTGGCGGGCCTGTTCCTCTTTGGTCATGGGACACCTCTCAATACGGCCGTTTACGGCCAAAATGGTTAACCTTTCAAAACGTAATCAGTAATTAACTGCACCGCGAAAGTATTTCATTTTGTAGTCATTGTCAAGGGAATTTAATTGCAAAATGTAGTCATTTCAATAATTGAGATACTCGATCGCATCAAACTGGTGACTGACGCCAAAAATGATGCTGATATCGCACGTTTACTCAAGGTGCCGCCTAAAAAGCTGGCCGTCTGGAAGCTCAGGAATACGATCCCCTATGAGCAGGTGATTTCTTTTTGTAGGGAATTTGATTTGGAGTTGGAATGGATACTGACCGGTGCGAAGAAGGCGCGAGAACAGATCAACTACGATGATGAGTTACGGATCAGCGCAAGATATATAGCGGGAGTGAAGGAGCCATTAATTCTTATTGATGAACCGGAAGCGCATATTCATCCGGAAATGGTGAGTAAAATCATCAACGAGCTTCTAGCTACCATGACAGTACAACAAAAGCGGGATATCCTGAGATATGCCGAAGAAAGAAAATTGCTCGCAGGTCTCCTGGCAGAAAAAAAGGATAAAAAGCCAAAAACTGAACCAGCAACCCGCCGGAAAAAGAGGGAATAGATCTGGTCGGATATTTTAAAAGGACCGGTGCGATGTGAAGTAACAGAGGGGGGATAAATGAGAAGAGCACTTACTTTAGTTTTAATAGCGTTGTCACTATCGGCCTGTGTCGGAGCCAAAGTGACCAAATCTGATTTCGATGGAAGCACACATATCAACACCAAATACGGCTGGTGCGAAAACGGCGCAGTCAATCTGACATTGGCATGGAATTCAAAAATGCCCGCCGACAGAATCCGCCTTGACGCGGCAGTTGACGGTGGAGTTATGGCCGGCGGGGATTCGCTCCACTTTAATATCGACGGCAAGCTTTTTGACCTCAGAGCAGCCGGCCATCCGACCCTTGTCCCCTACGGCAGCCAATCCCTGATCGAGGACAGCTATCAAATAACCCCGGAGCTGGTGGACGCCATTGTCAGCGGGAGCAAAGTCATGTACCGCCTCGACCTCACCAAGGATTACATCGAGGGGACCCTCAGAGACGATCCGTCAGGAGCTATTTACAACTTCAGGGAGTTTATGGTGGCCTTCAGACAAGAGACCAGTCATTAAAGGACGGCAAAACATGACCCAGAGCTGGTATAGAATGCGATTTACCAAGGAAGAAGCAATGCAGGGTAAAACAGAGCGCCTGCTGGCCCAGCTGCGGGATCTGATCCGTGAACGCGAGCCCGATCCGGCGATCGCAGTTTACTCATCACCAGTAAATGACCAGGTAGTAGACATCTACCTCTCACCAGCAGCCGCGACCGCCGCCATGAAGATCGTCCATCATTATTGGGGCATCGTCAGCGAGCCGCCGCCGACCACAGCCACACTAATCCTCGGCAAGCCAACGCCGCCGGGCCCCTGATCCACAAACGAAAAAAAGAGGCAAAAAAGCCTCTCTCCAGACACCAAACCATGTCGTGCACCAGGACAAAAAGGAAGATTTTTTTTCAGGGCCAAAACATCAAAACCATTTTGATTCGCCTCCGATTTTCCCCCCACCTGTAGCCCATCCGTAAACCATCGCCAACTACCTTATGACATCTTTCGCCTACTTCCTATGACACCCCCCTTCAGCTCGG
>Ga0209727_1000517_pt1 | contig 41337 bp, 84 predicted proteins | sample RifGroC1_FD_183995 | JGI IMG/M metagenome (GOLD analysis project Ga0209727, IMG submission 183995) | Groundwater microbial communities from Rifle, Colorado, USA - Groundwater C1 (SPAdes) (version 2) | ecosystem: Environmental > Aquatic > Deep subsurface > Groundwater | place: Rifle, Colorado... | reverse complement strand
GGTAGTGGAGTAGATTCAGTTTTTTATACAGGTGGAGGTGTAACAAGGCAATTTACATCTACTTGTACATATTGTAGAGGAAAGGGTTATGTAATAAAAGAAATTAATAAAGAATATAAAACGAATCATGAATGGTTAGAAAGAGATTCCAAATCATGACAAAAGGCAGACTTGGTAATGAATGGGAAGTTGACAAACCCTATAAATCAATACTTTGTAAAACTAGGATTATTAAACAAAGGAGAATAAAAATGAGAACAGCAATTTATGCAGGTAGTTTTGATCCATTTACAAATGGACATTATGATATTTTTAAACAAGCAAATGAATTATTTGATAAAGTATATTTAGTTTTTTCAGATAATCCTTCAAAGAAAAGAAATTATGATATTAAACTTATGATGTGTGCAGTAGAATTTTATTTACAAGATCAATATATAGAAGGATATAAAATATTACCTTCGGATAAATTAATTAGTGATTTAGCAAGAGAATTAAATGCTACATATTTAATTAGAGGATTAAGAAATCCTAATGATTATATCTATGAAGAAAACATTGCAAAAATAAATAAAGAACTTAATCCTGATTTAAATACTATCTATTTCAGAACAGATAATGAGATAATTTCATCTACAATGGTTAAAGAATTATTTAAATATGGTAAGGATATATCAAAATATGTTAACCATTATATTTTGGAGGTAATGAAGAATGGAAAAATTAGTTAATATAGATTTTCTAGTTATTTCTTATTTTGTAGGAATGTTTGTTGATTGGGTGTTCCAATGGCAATGGCAAGCAGTAAATAAGTCAAAGTGGAGTAAGGGAGATAATAAGTTATTAAGTTTTTGTGCTGTATACAGTCATTCAGGTATTTATGCTTTATTAACAACTATAATAACATTATATTTAATTAAAGATTGGTCAAAATTATGCTTGATATTTTGGACATTGTTTATATCTCATGCAATTATTGATACAAGAATGCCTGTTAAATGGATTATGAGATTTAAAGGTATGACTTGGGAGCAGATATATGATTATCAGAATTATGGATTTATGCATATAGGGATAGATCATAGACTGCATGAGATTGTATTATTGGGACTTGCAATGTTTGTTTAAAATTTATTAGGAGGCATATATGATTATTATAGATAAAATTAAAGATATATATTATAATATTAAATACGGAATAGAAAATTTTATAAATTGATTTCCTATTATTTGGAGAGATAGAGATTTTGATCATTATTATTTTCATAAAATTATGTTGTATAAATTAAAAAATATGGAAAAATTTTTTAGAAGTGATTATGCTTGGAGTGCAAATTCAGAAAAAGATGCAGATAATATTAAACAAGCAATTAATTTATTAGAAAGAATTGGTAATAATGAATACATACAAGAAGCATTACAACCATTTTATAATAAATATCCAGATTATAAAATTGAGTTTAAGTTTGAACCTAGTCATAATAATCCAAATTTTCATAGGTTAATGGATGATAAGACAGAAGATCAAAAGGAATTATTATCGAAGTGTTATAAAAACGCTGATGAATTAGAGAAAAAAGATTTAGATGAATTATATAAGTTTTTAAGAGAGCATGTTGAAGAATGGTGGGATTAAGTTTTAAGAATTTTTATAAAAAGTTCATTTGGAAATAAATTTATAAAGAGGTGATATTTATATTATATAAATCCTTAATCATACCAGTTAATTGTAATAAATCAGACTATAATTATCTAATGCAATGTAATAAATATTCAGCAATAATATGGAATAATTGTGTTAAAGCAGATCAAGAAAATATAAATAAAAATGGTAAATCTCTCACCAGATCGGAATTGCAATTTATAATGAAGAAAAGTGTACCTATGATTTTAGCTAATAGTATTTGTTTTGTTATATTAAAGTATGTAACTGCAAGAGATGCTATGTGGAAATCAAGAAAAGCAAAACATAAAAATAGTGGGAAAGTTAAATTACCTTATAAAATAAAAGAATATTTTAACACTGGTTGGATACATCAAAATATTAAAATTTATAAAGATAAGGGTTGTTTGACTTTAGGTAAACCTGTATTACCTGATGAACAAGGTATAAAACGTAAACAAAAACCAATCAAGTGTTACACAAAAAAAATTCCAGATAATATTGCAGAGATTGAATTGGCTTATCAAAATAATAAATTATATCTTATTATTAAAAGTAAGTATAAAAATGATAACATTTTAATTCAATCCAACAATGAAGCAAGCATAGATTTAGGAGAAATACATAGTATTACAAGTATTGATAATAATGAAAACGCTATTATAATCACTGGAAGGAAACTAAGAGAGATTAAACAATTAAGAAATAAACATCTTGGAAAATTAAAAAGTAGAAGAAGTAAATGTGTTAAAGGAAGTAGAAAGTACAAAAAATATAGCAAAGCAATTAAAAATATTACTTTTACAATAAACAATAAAATTAAAAATATTGTACATAAAATTACTAAATTGTATTTAGATTACTGTATTAAAAATAATATTAGTAAAGTATATTATGGTGATTTGGATAGTTGTACTAGAAATACTAAAAAAGAACATAGAGGAAATAGAAAAGTACATCAAAAATTATCTCAATGGAATTATGGTCAAATTATGAGAGAAATAACTAATAAATTAACTAGATATGGTATTGAATTAGTGAAGGTAAAAGAATATTATACTTCTAAAAAATGTCCTGTTTGTAGTGTACTTAATACACCTAAAGGTAGAAATTATGAGTGTGATTGTGGTTATTCAATGCATAGGGATGTAAATGGTGCTATAAATATTTTAAACGATAACTCAGAATTTAAAATACATAAATATAAGAATTTAAAGTATCTACGGATAGTGTAAAAAACTGAAGTAGTAGATGTTCAGGGACAGAACCTAGTTAATGACTGGTAGCTTATTGAAGTTGGATAAGAAAGATTAAATATTTTCATTTAATTGTGTTCCCAATGAACTTTTCGTTTTTAATAATATTTGAAAATTATAATCCAACATAATATTTAAAGAAAAGGTTTATTAAACAAATAAACAATCAATAAAAATATTAAATTAATGAAGGAGGATAAGTTTATGACATGCAAACACAAATTTGAAACAATATTTGAATCTAATGAGTATAAAGGAATAAAAGGGTTCTTCAAAGATCAAAGATGTTCATTATGTGGTAAAGAAAGACATTCTGTAAAAGATGAATATACTGAACAAACTTGGTTTGAAAATGGGTTATATTGGAGTTTAAATAAACCATATTATTTTTATTATGAATCTGAATTGGTTATTGATGATATAGTACAAGAATAAGATAGCATAAAAGGAGAAAAACAATATGTATTTTGTAACTACTTTTAAACAATTATGTTATGATGAATATGGTTGGGATTTTGGTGCAACTAGGACAATTGGATATTTTAAATTTTTAGAAGATGCTCAACGCAGAGTTATTAATAATGAATGTGATATATGCGAAACAATTTATGATTATGCTATTATTGAGAAAATTGAATCAGATAGATTATATCCAGAAGTAATATTTCAAGAATTATATAAAGTCAAAAATATAACTAGAATTGAAAATGGAAAAGAAGTTTATAATATTGATGGATTAAGATATGAAAAAATTGATTTACCTGAAAATTTTATATGTCATAGTATTGTGATTGCTTAAATAAATAATAAGGAGGATATTAAGGATATTATTAAATTTGAAGTTGTCAATCCTACATCACCAACAATATATATAGTAAAAGTTATTAATTTAGATAATAATAAATTAATAAAAGAAATTGAATTGGATATATCTAAAAATGATGATTCTTATATAATGTTTACTATTTACAAAAGTGATAGACAAAGTATTATTGAAGTTGATGGAATTGAATATGAAGTTAAAAATTGGACAATTAAAGGAAATAATATTAAGATATCAGTATAAGGAGATATCAACTTGGCAAATTCAAAACTATTTCATGTTCAACTAACTGTATTTTGTTCAGTATGTGGTAAATGGGAGTATATAGATAGTAAGATAGTATCTGATGCAATAAAAGAAGCAAAGAAAAAAGGCTGGAAATTAAAAAATCGAGAAGATTGGATATGTCCTAAGTGTAATGGGAGTAATTTAGATTATAGAGGAGATAAGTAATATGACATTAGAAGAAGCAATTGAACATTCAGAACAAGTTGCAGATTCATATAATAATACTGTTCCAGATTGTGATTGTGCAAAACAACATAGACAATTGGCAGAATGGTTAAAGGAATTAAAATATTATAGGGAGAATGGGGAAGAATTTGAAACATTTAACGTAAAAAGAATAATCACAACATTAAAACCGATTAATACAATAATAGGGAAAGTAAGAATTATAGAAAAACCAAAGAAAATATTTGAATAGAGGGAGAAAATAATATGAAATATATTAAATTAAAATGTGAAGAATATGATTGTGAAACAGAATTTTTAGTAGCATTAAATGATTGGTATAATAAAGAATATAATGGGGAAATACTTGATTTTTATACTTGTCCTATTTGTGATTCATTAGTCTTTGCTGATGAAAATAATATTGTTGAAATTGAAATTTTAACCAAGTAGGACTTTTGTGTTCATTTTAGGAAGGAGGAAACTAATGGAGATTTATTTATGGTTAATGTTAATATTTGTAGTGTTTTCTTTTTTAATTGGATTCTTATTAGGTGGTAATGTTGGATGGAAATCAGGTTATAATTTTTATGATAGAAATAAAGATATTATAAATAAAGATAATAAATATAAAAACAATAATAAATATTTAGCTTGTATTATATGTATTTATAATGATGAAACTTGTTCAATGTGTAATTCTTGTGAAGAAAGGTGTTCTGAATATCCAAGTAAATTTTTAGCGAAAAAATTACCGGAAGGAGAAAAGTAATGACAACTAAATTATTATTAGAATTTTCATTCGTAATATTTTTATTACAAGTATCTTCATTTAAAAATTATTTTACACCACTGCATATTGTACAGCAAAAATATGATGAAGTTATGGAAAGATTAGAAAAATTTTTAGACAAAAGATTATTATATAAATTAGATATTGTGTTTATGATAGTTCTTTATTCTATATATGGTGTATTTTATTTAATTAGTTATGATACATATAAAGAACATGGATTAATGTTATTACCTATAATAATGATTATTTTAAATATTTATAATTTTATCAGAGGATTATTTGTATTGAAAAGTAGGAAGTTAAGTAGGAATATTGTTGATAAGGTAAGTCATCCATTGACGAGTGTTTATTTAGGATTTTATGTTTATTTATTATTAAAATAAATTAAATTAAAAGGAGAATAGATAATATGAATATTTTTGCAACAGCGGACAATCATTTTTTTCATGTTAATATGATTAAATATGAAGATAGACCATTTAAAAATGTAGATGATATGACTAATCAAATGATAAAAAAATGGAATAACAAAGTAAATAAAGAAGATCAAGTTTATATACATGGTGATTTTGCATTTGGAAATTCAGTAGATATTATTAAATTGTTAGATAAACTTAATGGTAATAAATTTATGATTAGAGGCAATCATGACCATGCTTTAAAAGATAGAGAATTACAAAAGAAGTTTGGATGGGTTAAAGATTATTATGTATTGAAATATAAAGGAATTAAATTTGTAATGTTTCATTATCCTATTGCTGTATGGGATTGTAAACATCATGGAAGTATTCATTTATATGGTCACATACATTCAAATAAAGGAGATCATCATTCATTGGGTAATATGCAGAATAATAGTTATAATGTTGGTGTTGATGTTAATAATTTTGAGCCTGTTAGTTTAGAGGAAATTTTAGAGAAGATTAATTATAAAATAGTAAAACAATAATAAGAAAATAGTAAAATAAATATTCCATAATAAGGTATGAATAGTACATACACTGGGCAGAATACTAATATAATATGAAAAAGAAAATATATTATATTAGGAGTGATTTTAATGAAAATGTTACATACTCAAACTGTTGGTGTTGGTGTTGTTAATGGTCAGTGTTATAAACAAGAGAGGGAAGTTGATTGGAGGAGTTGGTGTCCTAAGAGGGGTGAGATTTATTTATGTCAATTGGGGAATGAAGGTCTTATAAATTCAGAGATTAAGGGGTATCGTCCCGTATTGGTTGTATCAAATGACATAGCAAACAAACATAGTCCAGTAGTTTCTATTATACCATTAACTTCTAGCCAAATAAAAAATAACAATATGCCTGTTCATGTTAGAGTAGGAGTAGAAGAAGGATTACGAACTTCGAGTTTAATTTGTTGTGAGCAGACTAAAACCGTATCAAAAAATCGAATGTTTATAAATGGAAGTTTAACTAGAATATGTAAATTGAGTAGTAAATCGATGTGTAAAGTGGACGAGGCAATACGAATACAATTTGGATTATAAATAGATTGGGAATAGATTATAAATATAAATTATAATATATATGAAAGGATGTGATGTCTTTGATTGAGTGAATAAGAAATAATTAAGAATCAAGTTAAAAATAAGATAAGGAGAATGATTATTTATTGAAAGAATTTAAGGATTTAACTAACATGAAATTTAATCATCTTACAGTAATTTCTTTTGCTGGTCATAAAAATAAAAATAATAATAGATATTGGTTATGTGAATGTGATTGTGAAAATAAAACTAGAAAGGAAATTGCTGAAAATCATTTAATTAATGGTAATACTAAAAGTTGTGGTTGTTTAAGTAGTGTAGTTACGATAAGAATGAATAAAGAAAGAGCATTTAAACATAAATACATTTATTATAAAGAAATATATTGTACATATGATAGTATGAGAAAAAGATGTTATAATGAAAAACATGATAGTTATAAAAGGTACGGAGGTAGAGGTATTACTATTTGTGATGAATGGTTAAACGATTTTATGAAATTTTATAATTGGGCAATAGAAAATGATTATAAAGAAGGTTTAACTATTGAAAGAATAGATTATGATGGCAATTATGAACCAACTAATTGCAAATGGGCAACATGGGAAGAGCAAAGTTATAATAAATCAAATACACTATACATAGAAGTAGATAATGAAATGAAAACAGTTAAACAATGGGCAGACGAAACAGGAATACCTCAACATATAATATACCAAAGATATGCCAGATATAAAAGAAAAGATAAAAAAGAATTAGAATTATTAACTAGAGAAAAATTCTTCAAACCAGTTAGACAACTCAAAAGAAAGGGTGATGTTGTCTGATTGAAACATGGTTTTTAGTATTCTTAATTATTTACATAAGAAATAAATTTATACATAATTTAGAGAAAAACAACATATACATATATCAAAAATATAAAATCAAACCATTTTTAAAGCATTATAGTTCTTGGTTCTCAATATTAATGTTGTTACTATACATAATTTTAGAAATATTATATTTTAATAATTATTATTTTATAGCAGAATACACTAATATATTTAAAGCATTAACTATATTAAGTTTTTTTGGTTTAATATGTCAATATGAATTATATGATTCTATATATGATAAATATAAAGGTAAAGGGTTAAAAGCGTTTTTAACTTCCCCGTTTATATTAGCTATAGTTTGTCTGTTTATTGGATATGGGTTAAATTACATAGCAATAGTAACTAATGGAGGGCATATGCCTGTATTCCCGACTATGACAATTTCTACTGGTTATACTGATTTAAATGAATTTACAAAAGATAGTTTTTACATATTAGGTGGTTATGATAGTAAGATGATTCCGCTTTGCGATATTTTTGATTTGTTTGGGTATTCAAATTTGTCGTTGGGTGATCTATTCATAAGATGTTATGCTTTCATCATTTTATTTTTTTCACTTAAAAAATCAAATAAAAAACTTAACAAAATATAAAAATAATTGTTGACAACTTCTATATGGTGTAGTAATATATACATAGAAAATAAAATATAGGAGTTGAAAGAAAAATGATGCAAAATATAACCAATGCAGTATTGAATACGATTTTTGTGAGCATTCCAGAAACGCTTGTTTGGTGTATATTTATCTTAATACTTTTGAAGCGAAAAGATATGTTAGACATTTATTTATGGAAAGAAAATTTAAAACAAATAATTCTGATAGTATCATTACCTGTGTCTATTTCAATTAATCTAATGAGATACATATTACATGTTGATAATTTAGTAAATTTTATAACAATTGAGATAATGATGTGTAGTTTAATTATTTATATGATTAGAAAAAATAACTTTTTAAATGAAAAATTAAATTATATTAAAATTATATTTTATGTAATATTAGCAGATTTTATAATGATAGTTACTACTGAAGGAATTTGTATTGTAACTCTTACGTATGTTCTTAATATGACAATAGATCAAATTAATAATAATATTATATTAAATATTGTTTTATCAATTATACCAAGAGTTTTTCAAATTCTTATCATAAGTTTTAGTTTATATAAACAATCTTTTGGGAAAATGATTAATTGTATTGAATTAATATTAAGAAATAGAATATTGACTATATCAATGGTTATGTTTTTGTTTACTGTATTAATATCTAATTATGTTTTCCAAAGAAAAATAATTGCAATGCATTGCTTTAATAAATATATTTTAATTGTTGAAGTTAGTTTGACTATATTAATGGTATTAATTCCTGTAATCATAATATCTTCTTATATTGTCTCAGTTTTCAATTTGTTGTTAGAGAATAGTAAATTAAGACAAGAAAAAGAAAATATTTATGATAATAATTAATATTTAAAAAAGGAGGTGAAATATTTTGAAAATATATGATGTATTTGCTGGTTTAATAGTTTTAGCTGCAACTATATGCTCTGGTATGATTGCTTCTCATTCTATGTTAAATCAGCCTAAGTCCCCTTCTATGCTTGTTAAGTAATTAACTACATAGAAAATTTAGAGTAGAGAATGTTTGTTTTTCTCTACTCTAAAGTAATAAAATAATTATAAAATATATTGTAATATAAGATTAAGTATGGTAATATAATTATAATAATATATAAAAAATATAATAAGGAGTGATTTACAATGTTATTTGGTAAAAAGAATGTATTAGTATCTATAAATTCATCTATTATTTCAGAAAGAACAAGAAAGGAACTTGCTTACAATGTTAGGGTTGCCGTAGGTCATAGAAGTATTGAACAATTTGGGAAAATTTTGAAAATGATAGATCCAAAACCATTAATTAATTTAATAAAAATGAATTATAGCGAATTACCTAATAGAAATTTATTGAGGAAAATAGCTTCAGCAAGTGAAAATAGAGTTACATTTCAAAACCTTTATGCAATTTGCGGTTATTCTGAAAGAGATCCTGAAGAAGATCGTTCATGGGCAAAATGGGTTCCAAGATGGGCAGAAGTATATATGTGTGATCTAGGTGTAGGAGAAGATTGTATCCAGGGAGGAAAAAGAAACGTATTAATAATTCAAAATAATAAAGGTAATCAACACTCCCCGAATGTATCTGTCTTGCCGATTTCCAGTAAAAGTAAATTTAATTCATCTTTGCATATATTATTAGAAAAAGAACTCGGTTTTGAGAGAGACAGTTATTGTTTATCAGAGATGCCTTTGACCATATCTAAGAGGAGGTTTTTCTATAATTCTGTACCCTATAAAATTACAACTCTTCCAAATCACAAGATGAAAGAGGTGCAGTACGGACTTGAGAAACAATTTGGCTTTTTACCACTTTACTTTGATGAAGAACATGCCTTTTCATTAATTCAACATATTCGTTCTTTAGAACAAAATCTTAAACATAAAAAGGCACACAATTTAAAAGACATATTACAAGAAAAATTTAATGAGTTAATTAGTTATTGCGATAAATACAAAAAGGATTATAAATATGTAATACAAGAATTTAACAGAATTAATAACTATGCGTATAAAGTGGTATAGATTAAATTTCTATATCACTAATAACAAATCAAATCCAAAAATAAAACAAAAAAGGAGAGTGCATCCCAATTGATTAATGAAAAACAACTAGAATACTTATGTAAAAAGTATAAAATTAAGTATCAATTTTTCGAAAATACAGAAATAGCAATTATCGACACTGGTTTAGATATTTGGCAAATCAAGCATGTAGGCAGTAGAGATAGACCATATTGCCTCATGCACAAAAATAAAATAAGGCAAACTAAAAAATTTCATGTTCAAGGTTGGAAACGAACTTTAAGTCATGCACTTGATAGTCTATTATCTCACAAAAATGTCTTTGTAAATCATTCAAAAATACATAAACAAAAAAATAATATAAATAAGAGGGGAGTAAAATAACATTATAATTAAATACATAAGATACCTATTAACATTCCGCTACATCAAATTATTTTCTTATTGGAGTGCAAGATACCTACACAATAAAATAAAAGAATATCATAATAAAGAACATGATACAGGTAAATATATTAAATACAACAGATACACCTATTATTACGGATGGCAAATAATTTATGGAGGTATTAATAAAGGATTACTATTAATTTTGTTAGGTCTATTATTTAAAATATTGCCACAGTTAATAATAACTACACTATCATTTACTATTTTAAGGATATGGGTAGGAGGATTACATTTTAATAGTTATTCTAAATGTTCCTATATTTCTTTAGTTAGTTTTTTAATTTTGGGATTATTAAGTAAATATATTTATTTAAATCAAATAATTAGTATAGTTATATTTTCCTTTGCATTAATTATTATTGTAATTTATGCACCAGTAGAACATAAAAATAGATTGTTAAAAAATAGTAATAAAATAAAATATAAATTAATAGCATTATTTATATTAATTGTATTATTTATTACACATGTAATTATAAGTAATATTATCATAAGTAATTCTATTATATATGGTGTATTATTATCTGGAATTATTGCTACTCCAATTATAAATAAATTAGAATAATAATAATTATAAAAATATATTAAAGAGGTGATTTATAATTTCAAATTTTGTTTTAACATTACCCTTAAAAACAAAAAAATATCAAGAAGATATTTTAAATAAAAGATTAGAAATTGGCAGAAATATTTACAATGCTTGTTTAGGTGAATTGTATAAAAGATATAATAAAATGAGAAATAATAAAAAATATAAATTAATTTGTCAATTAGAAAAAGGTAAAGATAGAAATAAAAAGTTTCAAGAATTAGATAGGGAATTTGGTCTTACAGAATATTCTATAATTAATTACGTTAAATTAATGCAACATCATTTTAAAACAAATTTAGATTCATTTACAGTTCAAAAGATTGCTAGTATATGTTTTAAAAATTTTAAAAAAATATTAATATTTCACAAAGCAAAGAAAATTAAATTCAAATCATATGGTGAATTGAATAGTATTGAAGGAAAAGATAATAAGGTTGGTATAAAATTTAGAAATAATAATATTGTATGGTTTGGATTAAATATTCCAGCAATTATTAAAAGCAATGATTACTATGCTAAAGAAGCATTACAAAATAGAATTAAATATTGTCGTATTCTTAGAAAAATTATAAAAGGAAAATATAAATATTATGTACAATTAGTTTTGGAAGGGATACCACCAGTTAAGATTAATAAAGAAACTGGCGAAGTTAAACATAGAACAACAGTAGGTAAGGTAGGAATAGATATAGGTATCCAAACAATTGCTATATCTAGTAATTTTGAGGTTAAACTTTTAGAATTAGCACCTAATGTAGTTAAAATAGATAAAGAATTGAAGAGATTACAAAGAAAATTAGATAGACAGCGTAGAGCAAACAATCCAAATAATTATAATGAAAATGGTACAATTAGAAAAGGAATTGTTACAGATGGCAAAAGACGAAAATTAAAATGGATTAAATCTAAGAAATATATTAAAACACAAATGAAATTAAAAGAATTATACCGTAAACAAACAGAAATAAGAAGATTAGATCATAATATTATGACTAACTGGTTAATTACTTTAGGTAATGAATTTTATGTTGAAAATATGAATTTTAAAGATTTACAACAACGAAGTAAAGAAACTAAAAAAGATAATAAAGGCAGAATTAAAAGTAAAAAGAAGTTTGGGAAATCACTCGCTAATAAAGCACCTGCTATGTTTTTAACAATATTAGATTATAAACTTAAATATCAAAATAACTTATTATATAAAATCAATACATACACAGTCAAAGCATCTCAATATAATCATTTAAATCAAAAATATAATAAAAAGAAATTATCACAAAGATGGAATGAATTAGAATATAATGGAAAATTAATTAAAATTCAACGTGATCTTTATAGTGCATTTTTAATTATGTGTGTAAAAGATAATTTACAAGAAATTGATAATAAATTATGTGAACAATACTTTAATAGATTTTTAGAATTACATGATAAAGAAATAGTAAGGTTACAAAAACAAACTAATTTAAAAAGTATGGGTATTTAATTAAAAAAGGGTTTAGATACGAGCCTTATGTTATCGTTAATAGATTTATTAGAATCTTTGATAGTAAAAGTCTTATTGAAATAAATTAGTGTTTATATTTTATATAATTTTTAATTATACGAATATAAAAGAAATTTATGTAAATAAGAACCTGTATAATCTTATTATGCAGAGTATCAGTACGGCTTCCAAATAATAAACAAATTCCTACTACTCATCTTACTAGGCATCCTACTCAACATCTTCCCACAACTCATACTAACAACAATATCATTCGTATCATTGCGTATCTGGTCTGGGGGACTACACTTTAACTCCTACCCCAAGTGTTGCTACATATCCCTCTTATCATTCACAATATTAGCACTCTTAGCAAAATATATCTACATATCAACTATACCAACTATATTAATATTCTTAATCGTACTTATCACATTTTTACTATATGCACCAGTTTCTCATCCCAACAGACCAATAAAAAACAATGATAAATTAAAATTCAAATTAATAGCAATATTTTCACTATTAACATTATTCATAATAAATATAATCACAAGTAATATTTTTATCAATGAAATTATAAGTAATTCAATCGTATATGGCATATCATTAGCATGTCTTATCACATTACCAATTGTGAATAAACTGAAATAAATATTAACAAATGTCGAAAAACAATATTAATTGTCGGCAGGTATATCTTGTTAGTATGTGAAATTTTATGTAAAATAATAATAGAATATATTATCAACAAATTTAAAAAAACACTTGTTCTTTTATAGTCAATGTATTATAATAGGACGAACAGGTGTTCTATAAATAATAACAATAAAATAGAGGAGGAGATTATTACGACTAGTGAAAAGATGGTGCACATTATCAAAGATCAGGAAGGAAACTTTGTAGCAAGGAATTTTGCCTTTACACTTACGAATGAAGGATGGTTGTATAGTTATTTTACAGGCATAACTACAGGACTTACTTATTATAAGAATAATGATGTTGGCTTAGTGACAGCAACAAAAGAATTAAAACAACTACAAGACATAAATAATAAATATAGATTTGGAAAAGTATTTTTTCTTGAATTAATCGATTATAATTCAATTAAAATGGGTGAATTTATTATTGAAGAAGTATTTAAAGGTATACATAGTGGAAGTAATAAGAAAATAGTTAATTTATAAAAAATAAAAATGAAAAAATAATGTTTATTGTTATTGACTTCCGGTTATATTTATATTATAATAATATATAATGCCGGAAGGAGTTGATGTAACATGCTTAAGGAGCAACAAAATAATTTAATTTTTAAACTTAAGGGTGTAATTAAAGAAATAGGATATATGAATGATGTTAAGCAAGATGTAGTGGCACAATTTAAATCAAGAAATCTTAATGGATTAAGAGCAGCTTGGGTGTTATCTGAGAATCTTGATTTAAATACTCTTACTGATTCTGAACAGGATATTCGTTTCCTATTTCTTTTCACCTTGGGTTTAAACAGATCGTTAAAGGATAAAGATATTGGAATATCTATTAATGTTGAAAATTATTTTACAGAATTAGAATGTAAGCAATGGTTATATTATAGAGAGGAAAAAGAAGATAAAGATATATTTCCTCTTATTATCGAAAATGTACAAAAAATATCAAATAAATTATGGCAAGGAGTTATGTCGATACAACAGTTGGAAGAAATTAATAGAATGAATGTTATTTTATATAATTTTTCTACTCAGCGTGACCCTATTGTAACAGCTTTTGGTGAAAGAATAAATATTGATAAGAATAAAATTAATGAAATAAAAGAAAGATTATTAAATGATGAACAATATCCAGACCCAATCATTTTAAATATTCTTAATGATGGTGAATCAAAAGTAACGTATAACGATAAAAATAATACTTTGATTATTCATGAAGGAAGTAAAATTAATATTGTGGATGGATTTCACCGCAAAACCGCATCCAGTTTAGTATTGGAAATAAACCCTGATTTACAATTTAATTGGCAGGTAACTTTTACTTTCTTATCTGAAAAAGATGCTCATGATTATATGCGTCAAAAAGATAAACAAAAACCGATTAAACGTGAATGGATTGAGCAAAAGGATTATTCACGACCAGAAAACTTAGTTATTGATGTGATTATGGATGATAGATTATCTGAATTAGCGAAAGTAACGAAAGACGATGATCAGTATATTAAATTAAATAGAGCATTAACTAAGAAATCCATTATTGCTGAAGCAATTAAAGAATGTTATGCTGATGATTTAAAAACTAGTATTAACATTAGAAAAATTGGTAAGTGGATAGTTGAATTTACTGATTACCTTATGGGGACATATGATGGTGAATTTATTGCTAATCCTTATACTATTAAAGAAACAAGTTTGATTAATAATAAAAATATGTTCTATGGTTATATTGCCCTTTCTAAACAATTACAAGGTAATAGTAATTGGGAAGAATTAATGAAGCAAAAAATAGAATCAATTGATTTTAGTATTGATAATAAATTGTGGAAAGATATGGCATTATCAAATAATAAGAATAAAGATGCAGGTAAATCATTAAGAAATAAATTGTATAAATTATTTACGGAGGAAATATAAAATGGAAAATATTTTTAAAGTAGATAATGCTATTAAGCAGGAATATTTAGATGAAAAACCAACTGATACTGCTAAATCAGATATGTTTGTTTTGAGGGCAGTGGATAATTATGAGTATTTAATAGGACAGTCTGTATATAATATGACTTATTCTGAATTAAACGAAATGATTGCAATGCAGTTTAAGAATTCTTCTGTAAAATCGATATTAAAAAATGTATCTGTTTTAAAGACATATATTGATTTTTGTGTAGGGAAAAAATTTGTTAATCATGGTGAAAATAGATTGGCAATTTTTACAATAAAAGAAGCCAAAAAATTTGTTAGTAAGCAAGCATTGTTAAATAAATGTATTACTAAAGAAAAATTAGAGGAATATAAAAAAATACTTTATAATCCTCAAGATCAATTGCTACTGGAATTGCCTTTTATTGGTGTTAGAGGTAGAACTGTCAAAGAAGGCACATTAGAAGAAATTATTAATTTAACTATTGATGATGTGGATAAAAAAAATAACATTCTTACTTTAACACAGAATAATGGAACACAAAGACCATTAAAAGTTGAAGATTCTACCATAGAATTAATTGAAGATGTTTACGAGCAAGAGTTTTATGTAGAAAATAATGGGGTGCAAACTAATAACCCTAGATTTTCTGACCCAAGAGAATTAAAAATTAATAAGGTGGAACATTATATATATAGAGTTCCCAGTAAAGATAAGGTAGATATATTTAATCCTAATATACTAAACTCAAGAATGAGGAAAATGCAGATATGGCTTGATAATATGTATATTAATTTTACTGGATTATATCAGTCGGGTATGCTGAATATGGCAAAAAACATTTATAAAGAAAAAGGTGAAATAGAAAAAGAAGATTATACAGAAATTTGCAGAATATATAATTATGGTTCAGGAGACCCGGAAAAATATTGGTGGAATTTAAGATCATTATTTGAACAATATAGGGAGTTGTTTAAAAATGATTTTTGAAGATATGATAAACAGATATAATATACTAATTTATTTTCAAGAAAAATTTATTCAACGAGGGTATAATTTTAAGCAAATATCTTTTATAAATGCTCAAATTGGTTTGTTGAATAAATTTATTAAGATAGAAAGTTTTAATGTTTTAAATATATTACTAAGGGAAAAAACTAATCATAGATTACTTAAGCAAATTGAAAAAGGTTTAAATAATTTAATTGAAATATCAAAATACCCTGAAAAATGGAGATTATGTAAAATAGATGATTGTAATGAAGAATGGTTAAATCCAGACTCATTAATATTTTCTACAGAAAAAGAAACACTTGTATTTACTAAGAATATTAATTGTGAAGGACAAAATTATATTAACAATAAGTGGCAATGGATGGTGAAGTAAATGAATTATGGTGAAAAATTGACTAAATTAAAAGATAGTTTAGGTATAAAACATTGGACTAAATATGGAGAAATTATAGGTGTACCTGGGGCATGGTTGGCTGAACAATCTAAAAAAGATTCTGTTCAAATAATAGATATGCCTAGATTAATTAAAATAGTTGAATATCACCAAATATCATTGGATTATTTATTAAGAAATAATGAGCAAGTATCTTTAATTAAAAGAAATGATAATTTATTAGAAAATGATATTATTGTAATGATTGATAATATTCAAGAACAAATAAAAGAAAAAGATATATGTTTTAATGGATATACTATGAGCAAAGAATGTAAAAGTATTACATTTGATGGTTTAGAAGTGTTAAAGGAATTTATTAAAAGTAATTTGTAAAATAGAGGATAAATTTATCTTTTATTTTATTTTTTATGTAAATATATTTTATTTGAATGTTTTAAAATTATTTATTATTGTGTATAATAAATAATAGGAGGTGTATTAACTTGAAATTAACTATAACTCATCATGCTAAAGTAAGATGGTTTGAAAAATTTAATAGAATTATTAATAGAATTCAAATTGAAGATGAAATAGAATATAATTTTAAAAGAGCGAAACTTTATAGAGAACAGAATAATGATATTAATATTTATATAAATAAAAATGCTAATGCTTATTTTGTTACTAGAGATAGAAATAATGAAAGAATTATCATAACTGCATATCCAATCAATATAGAGAATGAAAAATTAATAAATACTACTGATTTTAACAAACAGACAAACGATATATTAAAATTAAATGAATCCTTTGAAATTCAGGTGTACAGAAAAGTTTTAAATGGAGAATTAAATAAATTCCCACTAGGATTTTGGAAAGATGATATAGGTGGAGATGTTTTTATAGGGGCTAAAGAATGTACTCTTTATATGTATAGACATTTATTAAAATGGAATTATGCAGATATAATAAATAAATCTAATAAGAATATTTTCACGCAAAACAAATTAAGCGGTATGATATCTACATTGTTTAATAGTTCATGGCATATGGCTATTTATAATGCATATCCAGATATTAAACCATATATGATAAAAAATGGTGGTAATATTAGAGAATATTGGCAAGAAAATGGTATTGAAAGAGCAAAAGAAATGGGATTATGGTTAACAGAAAATTTAAGACATAAAGGATATAAATTTACAAGCAAGAATATATTAAGTTTAAGATGGGATAGAATATTTAAAGAGTATAAACTTCAGTCTATGCTTACTATTGTATTTAATAATGATTTAGTTGAATTCTTTAATACTATATTTGATGCAAATATAACTGAAGAAGATATTATAAGATATAATTTAAAATTAATGGAAACTCGCTATGAAAAACTACAAATGTAAGGGATAGATTTGATAAATTTGAAAGTTGGGAAAATGCATTAAAAGAAGCAGGATTAGGTGAATAACTCAATCCTGCTTCTTTATTTTAATTTATATTTAAATTTTCTAACCCATTCTTCAGCAACTAAACAACACTCCTCAAAACTATTAAATTTAATATTATCACTTAAAGACATATATATAATATTTCCATTGCAATTTATATGAAAATGATAATAATGTATATCAGGTATATAAAAAATATATACTTTACATCCTTTCGCTCATCTTGTCATGCTTACCCAAGTAGGATAAACTTTGCGTTTTACTATTTTTTTAAATCTCACAGTAATATCACCATCCTTAATATAAATAAGTTATAATTTGTTGAATTATGTCGTTTTATAATATATTTTATTAAATAATACAATAATTATAGTTTAAATATGTTATAAATAAAAGAATGCTAAATTTCATTAAATTATAAGTTTTCCATAAAATAATGCTTGCAATTATATTATCATTGTGTTAATATATATCCAAGGGAATGAAAGGGGTAAAATAAATTATGAGTAACTTACATAATAAACCAGAATTATTAATTCCTCCGTATGGTGTTTGTTTAAACCCACCTAGACTATTTAATTTAAATTACAAAGATTGTAAGTATTTTGATGGTTGTACAAATGTAAAGAAAGGAAACTATAAGAAAAAATAGATGAAGTAAATAAAAGTAAATTGATTAAAATGGAAAACAGCAGTATAATATGTGTTAACATTTTATTTAGTAAAGGATGTTGTAAATGACTATAAATAATAATAAAAATGATAGTGACAGTAACAATAATGAATTCAAAGCATATATAATCTGTTCTGGTGATAATCTAGGAAATTTAGAAACTCTCGATTACAGGTGTCCGAAGAAAGGTATTGAGAAAGGTGACTGTCGATTGAATGGTAGGAAATGTGAATATTTTTTAGGAATTAAGAATGATAGATTGAACTTTGACTTGATGAATATAAAGGGATATTGCGAGTATATTTTGAATATGGTGAAATAATGAAACCTATAAACAAAGAATTAATCATAAAAGTTTGTGAGCATATATTAAAATATAATCTATCTTATAGAAAAACAGCAGATATATTCGGAATTAATTTTAAAACAGTATTTAATTACACACAAATGATTAAAAATATTGATTCCGAATTACATAGTAAAGTTCAAAAATGTTTAAATAGAAAGAAAACATTAAACTATCGCTATCCAAATAACTTAAACAATATTTATGAAAAAATTTGTGAATATTATATTTGTGGGAATACGATGAAACAGACTGGGATACACTTTAATTCTAGCAATCGCTCTATTCATTATTTGTTTCATAATTATGTTAAGAATAATGATCCTGAATTATATGTTATGATACTGAATATGATAGAATTGAATAAACTTAAATCTATTAAAATACGTTCTGGAATAAGAAAAATGAAAAATATTGAAGAAAGAATAAATCTTTGTAAAACTATTATTGGTGATAAATTAACTTTAAAAGAAGCAAGTGAAATATTTGAGTTAGATGTAAAGACTGTAAAGAATTATATTAATAGTATAAAAAATGTGGACTGTGAGTGGTATAATAAAGTTTGTAAACATTTTATGAAGACAAGGAGAGATAAACATGAATGATGATATTAAAGCAATAATTAAAGAATATCTTAAAGAAAATTTAAGTATTTCTATTTCTACCAATACAGAATACAACTACGATTTACAGATACATGTAATAACAAGTATTAATGTTTCTGTAAAATTAGATGATGAAGAAATAGCATGGGATTCTGCTTCTGTGTAAGATTGTGAGAAATTCTTTAATTGATCACGAAAATTGAAAGGAGAAAATAAAATATGAAAATTAAACACACTCAACCTAAAGGTAAAAGAGTATGTAAAGGTAATATTAAATATAATAATAAAAATTATTTTATATTCAGTCATGCTGATTGTGATACTAGAGGTTATTGGTGGGTAAGAAAATATAATAAGTGGATGCATATTGATGAATGTTTGAAGTTAGGTATTGGATATTCTAGTGATAGTTGTAATATACATTCAGTTAAAGCATTTAGAAGAAGATTAAAGCAATGGTCTAAATATATGCCTAAAGATACTAAATTTATTCTTATATCTAATTTTAATGGTTGTGATATTTATGGTATAATTTAAGTAGGAAATATATAATAGAAAGGAGAAAAATAATGTCAAACAAAGAATATTCAACATTTGCTAAGATAGTTTTAGAAAGTATGATAGATCAAAAAGTTGTTAAAGTGATTAAAAATGTTACTGTTTCAGAATTTGCTTTTGAAGAAATAAAGGATTTTTGTGCTAATAATAAGGATATTATTATGAAGGAAATATCAGATAATGAAATCAACATTAGTTTAAAATAATATGATTAAAAGGTGATTTAACAAATGAAACACATCTACACAAAAGATTTCCTCATACAAAAATTGCAACAAAGAGCAAAAGAATTAGGCAGAACACCTACTACAAAAGATATGTATAAACCATACCCTTCATCTAAAAGATATTATCAACAATATAATTCATGGGATGAAGCAGTAATTGATGCAGGATTAGAATTAAATAATCGTTATGGTCATTTAAAGAATAAACGAAATAGTGGAGAAATATATAGCAAAGAAAAAATGATAGAAGCATTAATCAATAAATCTAAAGAGTTAGGTAGAATTCCTTCAAATTCTGATACTATGTGTCCATGTGTAAAAACATATGTTAATAAATTTGGTAGTTGGAATAAGGCATTATTTGAGGCTGGTTTAATTAAAGAATCTGAAATTGAGAGTTATAAAGGTTATCATCCTAGTGGGAAGAAGATTAAAGAGGGTAGGAGGAGATTAAAACATGAATCCTAAAGAAGCAATCAAAAAACTATACGAACAATGGCAAGAATTCACGAATGAGCAATACCCTGATAATGAATCATTAGACACATATTTTTCTGAACAAGAAAAGAAATGTATATTTTTATCATCTGCTATTATAGGTATTACAACCTATGACGATGAATTAGATAAAGAATTTGGTAAAATGATTTTAAGCACAATGATTCAAATTAAGAATAGAATCACTTTTGAGTATATTAAAAATAAAGAAAATTATAAGAATTTTATCTTGTCTTGTAATTTTATTGAAGAATGGATAGAATGGGGTACTGGCATAAGAGGGGCATGGTTTAATACTGGAGATGGAAAGATAGTGCCAGATGAAGCATTGAGTAATGTTGGATATGATGAGGACGGTATTAGAATTACTGATGATTTTATGGAATGGTTTATTGAGTTTTTAAACAAATAAAATTAATTTAAAGGAGAATAATTATTATGAAAAACATTCAATTAGATATGATTGTTGAAACTGAATTATCTGTAGATGAATTTAATAAAAAATTTATTGAATGGGTAGAATCTAATAACTGGTACTGTGGTGGTTTAATGTTTGAAGTTGATGACGAAGGTAATAAATTTAAAAAGGAGGAAGTTTTATAATGTTGGCAAAAGAATTATTTGAAAAGTTAGGATATACCCAAAGTGAAAATTCAGAGAATGGTATCCAATATATTAGCAAAAGTAAAGATAGTGAAATGCAGAGAATTGGAATGGTAACAATAAATATTATTGAATTTTATCCATTAAGCAAAGAAATTCTTTTCCAAACTACAATTAAATTTAGGGATGGTAGTACAAAAGTAAGTGATTCATCAGTTTTGAATGTTGAAGAATTTAAAGCAGTTCAACAGCAAATTTTAGAATTAGGATGGTAATGTTTAAAATGAGGTGTAAATAATATGAAACTATTATCAAATGCTATTATATTAGCAACACAATGGCATAATGGTCAAGTAGATAAAGCAGGAAAACCATATATTCTTCATCCTCTTAGAGTGATGTTAAAAGTAAATTTTATTGAAATAAAAATAGTTGCGGTTCTTCATGATATTCTTGAAGATACAGAATGTACTTATCAAAATTTAAAAGAAATCGGATTAAGTAATGAGTTAATAGAAGCTATTTATTGTTTGACTAGACAAAAGAATGAAGATTATATGGATTTTATTAAAAGGTGTAAACAAAATCCTATTGCGAGAATAGTAAAACTAGCAGATTTAGAAGATAATTGTGATTTAAGCAGAATTGAGAATCCTACTGAAAAGGATTATGAAAGGGTAAAGAAGTATAAAAAGGCAACTAATGAATTGTTGTATGGTTAAGATCACAAATCTTATATTTTGTCTTGAAATGAAAGGAGAATAATTATGTCTATTTTGAGCAAAGAAGAATTTGTAAAATATTGTGCTGAATCAGAAGGATGTACTGTGGAAGAAATTTTAAAATATAATGAAATATTTCCTTGTAACTGTGAATATCAAGGATGTAAAGGTTGGCGATTAGAATTAAAGAAAAATGCATTATTAGATTTTTATAATTCAATAAATAAAAATAAATTTATGCTAAATTAAGGAGGAATAATATTATGGCGATAAGTACAGTAGGAATTTTAAAAGACAACATAGGATTATATAATATTCATAATTTCATTAAAAATAATATTGATAACAATGTAATTATAGAAACACAGAATAGTAAAAGTCATTATATTGATTTTAAATACAAAAAAGAAAACCGTAGTATGCATTTATTTATGTATTCTCATGATTATAAATCTGATACTAAATATGATGGTTTGGTAAATATTGTTACGTTAGGATATTATGGATGTTCTTGTGAAATCATTGAAATGATAGTTAAACATTTTAGTGGTTGGTATATGGAAAATGATTGTGAATGTAAGGTTAAATATTATGAATAAAGAAGAGCAATATATCATGACTGAAAAACAAACCATAGAAAAATTAATTAATGCGTTATATGTTGCAACTGATAGAGCAGTATCAAATGGAGATAGATTGATTGAAATAGGGCAAGCAGATATTAATAGAGGACAATTTTTATCATTAGTAAGAAGTGCTGTGAAAGAAGCAGAAAATTGGATTGATGTACCTGATTATTATTATTTTAATAAGTTTAAGTAGAACGTATAATTTAATTATATTTTATAAGGAGAATAATTATGAATAAAATTGTATGGGAATATAATATGTCATGTATTTGTGGTTATGGATATGAAGAAATTAGATATGAACATGAATCGGATAATACTCATATCAAAGGAGATCAAGATTTTATAAGGTTGAAAGTAGAATTTGAAAGTGATAAAATTAATAGTCGCAAAGATATATTTGTATGCCCGAAATGTGGTACAATAAAATTTGATTTGTAACTGTATAAAGTGTATACTTTATATTAATTTAAGGAGGTGTAATTTAAGTAAGTTAATAAAAAGTAATAAAAAAGGAGGAGTTTAAAAATGGAAAATGAAAATTTGATTAAAGAGGAAAAGCGGTCATTTTTACGAAAAATACCTGGATTTAGATCGGGTAAAAAATGGAAAATAATGGTAGCAAGTTTGTTTTATGGATTTTGGATTCTTGTTTTTATAGGTATAGCAAATAGTGATACCAGCACTCAACAACAGGTAACAAAACAAGAACAAAAAGTAGAACAACTTCAACAACAAGAGCAATCACAGCAAGTAGATTCTCAACAAAAAGAAGAAGAAGAAGAAACTATTGAAGCGCAAAAACAGGCTGTACTTGATTTTGAAAAGCAATTTTTTAATATAGAAAAACCAACTTCTTTAGCACTACAAGATTTTAGTAATAAAGCAGGGAAATTAGGTCAAGGTGTAACAGTATATGATTTATATGAAGCAGCAAATAAAGCTAAAAATGCATGTAAAAATACTCAAATGATTTATACATCATTAAAAATTCCAGATAATATCCCGGATGATGTAAAGAAAATATTAAAAGATGCAAAATCTGATTTATCAACGGCATATTATAGTAAATCTATAGCAATGGATAAAGCTATGAAATTTTTAGACGAACAAAAACCTAGTCAAATGCAAGAATATAAAGACGAAATTAAGATGGCTGATTCATTTGTAATAAATGGAGTGCTAAAATTAACTGAAGCAAAACAAAAAATTGGTATTGATATTAGTAAATAATAATAATTATTTAGTTGTCCTGTATTTAGTGGGACAACTAAAAAATACATAAAAGATAAATAATAATGAAAAATAGACATGCTACAAATCATTGATATTACTGGGTTTCTAAAATCTAAAAACATGACAAAATACTCGTTTTGTGTTGAAAGGAGGGAAATTAAATTATGAATTTAAACGTTGAAGAATGTGAAATAATTTTATATTTAATAAAAGGATATGCTGAAAATTTAATGTGCAAAAATAAAGAATATGCAGATAAATCTTTTGAATTAGTTAGAAAAATTACAAAATATGTTGTTGAAACTAAATATATGAATAAGGAGAATAAAATTATGCCTATAGCAATAACGAAAGATACATGTAGTGGTTCACCTAGAATTGACGGTAGGAGAATTACAGTGTACAATATACTAGGTTGTCTAACAGGAGAATTGAATATGGATGAAATTTGTGAAGAATTCAATCTTACTAAAGAACAAGTATTAGAAGCAATAGAATGGGCAAAGGAATATATTGAAAATAAATTTGAAACTACTACTGTAGAATATATAAAAATAGTAGGAGATTTATTAACATTTTATCAGTGTAATAAATGTGGTAATACAGAAGTTTCAAGTAGTGCAGATTATTGTTCTGGCTGTGGAAGAAAAATAGTTTATTATTAAAAGGAGAATTAAAATATGATTATGTTAATTTATGCTAATTATAAAGATGAAATATATTGTCAAAAGTTTAGAAACGAAAATGATATGAATAAATTTATTGAAGAAAACGAGATTATTTATTTAGGTAGTAAGATATTGAATTAATAAGGAGAGAATACTATGAAAATTAAAATAAGAGTAAAAAATTTGAATGGTAATACTGAATGGAATGAAATCTATGTACTAATTTAAATGCTTATAAATGTGATAATTGCGGATTTGTTATGTTATTTAGTGAGAAAGAATAGATATTATGAATTGTAAAATTTAATTAAAAAAGGATAATATTATATGAAAAAATTTATTTTTATCTTATTGATTTTAAGTCTATTTATCTTTACTGGATGTAGTGAGAAAAGAAAAGAAATTATAGAAGAAAAATTAGTTTTTGGAATAGTGACAAATAAAAATTATTATTGGAGTAGCACAAAAGTACAATATTATGATGTTACTATAAAATATGATAATATTGAAAAGACATTTGATAATGAAAATTTATTTAATATAGTTAATATTGATGATAATATTCAAGTTATTTATAGAAAATATAGAATTATTAGTGATAAAGATTCAAGTATTTATCATACAATTTAATCATGATAAAACCATCATTTTATGAAGAAAGGAGAAATCTTATTTTGAAGGATTATGAATTAGAAAAATATTTTAGAAATAATAAATTTATTAGAGATGTTAAAGTAGAAATAGATGGGAAATTATATAATATAGAAAAAATTATTTGGACTGGTATGGAAAACGGAGGTAAACATATTATTAAAATTAAAAACAAGGAGAATAAATAATATGAACAAAATATGTGAAATAATCAACGATCAATTCTCATGGATATTAGAAGTTGATGGAGAGAAAATAAGTTTTCAAGGTGGATGGAATGCAGATTATTTTGAACGTCATTATTCTGAATTAGGGTATAAAGTAGAACGTATAGATAGACAAATAAAATAAAATAAAAGGAGGCTTATTATATGTCTGATGAATTATATGAAGAATTAAAAATATATGTATATGTTAGAGATTATTTTAGAAAATATAATGCAATGTGTATAGACGGTATTAATGATTGTATTGATTGTGGTTTATGTTGGATGAATTCAAAAGAATATATGGAAATTGAAAAAATGTCTTTAAAATACTAAAATAAATGCTTGACAAGTAAGTAACAGAATGTTAATATAATAGTGAATAAAAAATTAATTTAAAGGAGCAAAAAATAAATATGACTAACTTTGAAAGAATAAAAAATATGACAATTGACGAATTAACAGAAGAATTACATTTAGGAAATTGTTCTTCTTGTCCATGCGATAAATATGATTATAAGGAATGTTATATTGAAGGTACTGATTGTTTAGGTTTAATTAAAAAATGGCTGGAAATGAAAAGTGAATAAATTGGATTAAATATAAAGGAGATATATTAAATATGACAGAAATAACATTAAACGGTGAAGTATATGTTAAGAAAGATGAGATTAAAGTAGATCATGAAATGGTAGTAACATATTTTAAAAATATAGAAGAATATAAATTTATTCAATTAGTTGATGAAATTGTATTAGAAATGCTTAAAGGAAAATATGATGATTTAGAAAGTTTAATGGAAGGACATTGTAATACAAATAGAACATTACTTAAAATTCACTATGCTACGCATGAGTGAGATAAAAATAAATATTAAAAGGAGAAAAGATGATGAAAGAAAATAATAATCAAATAGAATATTTAACATGTAAAAATTGATTATTTAAATTTAATAATTAAAACATGTGATTTTGAAATTATTAAAATTAATATTTAATGAGATAATTTATAAAGGAGTTTCTAATGGACACATCAAAAGAATATATATTAATGTGTAAAAAAGCAATAGAAATCCAAGGTAAAATCAATGAAAATAAAAATAAAGATATATTTGGTATACTTCAAGAAAGAGGTTTAAAAAGAGGAGATTATATTGTAATCCAAAAATACGATATATTTGCAGAGTATGAAGAAAGATGGAAAGAAATAATAACTAATACTCATGTTGATTTTGTAGTAATTAATGAAGAGGATAGAGAAAATTTTTATTTGCAAGGGATTGAAAATTATTCACATGAACTTTTAGGAATGATTAGAAAAAATGCTGTTTATTTTAGTTTCCCTTGTTGGGAAAATGGAGAAGATGATTTGTGTTATACTTCTGGAAAATATGTTTATTGGTTGCCTAGACAGGATCAGATTCAATCAATATTTTTAAATGGACTTACAGAACATAATAAACTAAGAAAACTTATAGAATGGTTAGATTCTAAAGCAGAATATAATCCATATACATATTCATTAGAAATGTTATGGTTAATGTTTTACATGTATGAAAAGCATAATAAAAAGTGGAATCCTATTAGTAATATAAAGGAATGGGAATATATTAAATAAACTAGATGATTAATAATAAAGTGAGGTGAAATTATATTTCATATACAAACTATAAAGATATAACGTAGAATAGGGATGACCACTAGAATTATTGTTTCAGACATAGCACAAGAATACAATACATATAAAAGACAGAAAAGAAATAAATTGCATAATATTAATGTCGATGAAGTAACGGAGAGAATTTGTAATATAATTGGTATTTAATTTAAAGAAATAATTAAATAATATAATAAAGGAGTTTATAATTATGAGTAAAGAAAATATATTAATATTTGACAAAGTTAAATGTAATATGGTTTTTGAAGTACAATTTTTTAATTTTGGAAATGATGAAATATTAGATGAATATGTCGAAATATCTTGTGGAGAAGATATAGAAAATTTATTTGAAGCATTTAAAAATAAAAAATGGGATGAATTATTTTATAAACAAAGTTATAGTAATAATGATATTGCTTATGTTGAATTTAAAGGTATACAATTTTTTGCAGAAAATATTGATGGTCATAGATTTAGAGTAGGAAATGAAAATGGTATGAAACAATATGCAAATGCTGTTTTAAATATTGAAAAACTAGGTGAAAACAATTCTTTAAAGTTAAAACAAATTAGAAATATATTAGATAACTAATTTTAAAATATATAAAGTGAAGTGAAAATATGAAATTTCGAGATAGCGATCTAAAAAATTATTCATTAATGAAAAGTAAAAAATTAGATAAGTGTTTTGTATGTCAAGAAGGAACATATTATATTGATTACTGTTGTGAAGGTAGGGTATGTAGTACAGAATGTCATGATAAATTTTATGAAGAATTAACGAATGATATTAAGAAAAAAAGATTAGGAGGAATACATATGAGTGCAGATAATGGGATTTATATTTAAAAATGAAAGATCAATACAGAGTGATTCATGCTCAAGCAATTGATAATCTAACTTACTCCCATATTGATAAAAATAATAGAGAATTAGTTCCTACTCGTATTGTAGAATATTATGGTAATAGTAAATATACCCGTAATATTAATATGGCAAGAAATATTGCTTTCTCTATGGCAAAAAGACAACCTATTTTAGAATATGGAATTAGTGAAATCAAAATCAATAAGACATGGAATCAAATTGTCAGAGAAGCAAAATTACTTGCACTAAAGAAATTGAAGCAATTAATCAGGATAATGATGGTCGATGGAATTGGAATATTAAAAGGTTAGAGGAAATTTTGAAAATGTAGAAAGGAGGATACATATGATGCTTAGTTTATTTAATATTTTTAAAAGAAAGCAAGATAAACCAAAATATAATACCATTATAGTAAAAAAATATGTTGTAGATATTTACTATAAAAATAATACAATGAGTTCATTTACTGATAATAGTAATACGTTTCCTATAGATTATCGTAAACTATTAAAATGGTATTTTTGTAGAGAAAGCGAATCATATTGTTTACTTTATAGCAATGGAGGAATGTTAGTTATTAATAGGGATGAAATTAGTAAAATTAATTTCTACAGGAAGGAGGTGCAAGAAAAAGTAAAAGTGGAATGTAGTAAGAATTATAAAATATAATAAAAAAAGAGGTGAAAATCATATTGGAGCAATTAGTAGAAAAAATTAAAAATGCTAAAACAGATGGTGAAATTAAAAAAGTATTATGTGAGATTTTTATGTTAATTCAAATGGATTCAAGAGTTAGAAAAGAATTTGATGATTGCATTAATGAAATTTGGTAAAAATATAATAATAAATCATATAAAATTAAAAGGAGAAATTATTATATGAATAATCAAACTGAAAATTATATTATTCTTAAACCTATTGCTGAGAGATTTAATAGAATTGCTAAAGAAATATCAGATGAAGATATTAAATATATTATCAAAGAAGCAATGTGGGAACAGATTAAAAGTATATTTGATTTTAGTAGATTAGAAGAATTGACTTATGAGTATATAGATAAAAACGAAGAAGATATTAAACAAATGATTGCAGATTCGATTATTGATAGACTTAGATGTAGGTAAGAAATATTTGTTACAATATATTTTTTTGGTCATGATTTTAAGGAGGGATAAATTTATGAGTAATATTTATAAAATTGCAGTTAAACTTACATATGATATGTATGAACCTAGATTATTTAGTAAAGAAGATAAATTTATATGTCAAACCATAAATTATCATTGGCATACACCAATTTACGCAAATGATGAACAACAAGCAATAGATAAATTTTTTCAAAGATATAATATAGATAATTGTAATCCTCATATTTATGGGAAAATAAAAAATATTCAACGTGAAATAATTTGTATTAATAAAAATGCAACATATACAATTAAACAATTACAAAAAGAAATGGACAGTAATGATTTTTTAGATTATATAAGAGATAAATTAGAATTGGATAAAGTAGTGGATTTAGTTGTTAAATGGTAAAATTAAAGGAGAGATAATATTATGAAAATATTAATAGGATATTGTAAAGAATGTGATTCACCAGTATATAATACAGATGAATTAATACCTGATTATAAGAATATATTTCAATGTTCTAATTGTGGTCAACCACATTTGAGAGATGAATTATGGGATGAAGTACCTGAATATATTAAAGGAGGAAAATAAATATTAATATATTACATCAAAAAATACCAATTGATAGCAATGGTGAATATTTATTAAAATTGAGAGAAGTAGCAAGAATGCATGATTCTATTAAAGATGTTTTACCTAAAGATTATATATTAATAACTTCACCAACCGATATTGCTAAAATTGACGGAGATTTAAAAATTATTAATATTGATTGTAAGGAATATTCCTATAATGAATTAATTAAAATCATAGAGAAAGCAGAAATGTATAATGGACTATGTAAATAAATAATATAAATTAGAAAGGAGAAGTCTATGCTTATTCGTTGTGAAACAAGTAATAATTATAATAGATTTTATATTTCTAATATAAATACCATGCAAGAATTAAAAGAATATGCAGATAAAAATATTCCTCTTGAATGTTACATGTTAGATGGAAGATATAAACACAGTATTTATTTAGATAAAGAAATGACATTAGTACATTTATATTTAAATAACTATTTACAGTATTATGAAATATATGGATACATATTTAATCAAGAGGAATTAAATAATGTGCATAAAACAATTTGTTGTAATTGTTTATATAATGATTATAACTATGATTTGAATTGTGAATATATTAAAAATGATATATGGTGTAAAAATTATATGGAAAAACACATACCCACAATAAAGAGATTAATTAAGAAATATTTTAATAAATAATAAAATATTATAAAAGGAGAATGATATTATGAACACAAATCACAAAGGTAAAAAAGTTAAGATTGTCAACACAGAAGGATTCATCAGAGATGATTATAAAGATTTAGATAAATATATTAATCAAACAGGAATTGTTAGATATGATTATGAGTGTAGTGGGCGTAGATTATCTATAAAATTTGATGATGAAGTATTAGATAATATAAATAATGATAATGGAAGATTGTGTTTTAGAGTTGATAGTGTAGAGTTTGTTGATAATGTTTGTGAAAAACCTGTAGAAAAAATTCATGCAAAGTTAGGAGATATTGTAGAATTGTCAAATGGTTTAAAAATGGAAATATGCGAAGATTATTTTTATGATTCAAAACAATATTACAAAACTGTAGATATAAATACAAATAAACTTGTAACAAACTACATATCAGAAGATAATTTAAAGGAGTATTGTTTAGGAAATAAAGTTTTTGGTCATGGAATTGAAAAGTATAAAATAATAAATATTAAAACTGAGGAAGTTAAGGAAGAAATAGAATCAAAACCAAAAAATAAAGTTTATATTTATAGGATGATACCACATAAAATTAATTGGGAAATAACATATGATGGTGAAATTATACATCAAATAACTGATTCAGGTGATGAATCATATAAACTAATAATCAATGGAAATAATACTATTGTCATTCTTGATGACGGATGTAAGGATGTAGCAAAGTGTTTACCTAGTGATGAATATGATTTAGAGAAAGGAGTGGATATTGCTTACACAAAAGCAATTATTAAATCTTATCAGAAGAAGTTAAAAAGATTGATAAAATAGTTAAATTCAAAAATGTATTGACAGATTATAAAAACAATATTAAAATAATAAATAATGAGAAGGTTAAAGATATGACAGATCAAAACAAATTAGAATTTAAAAACAAATATGAAAATAATCCAGTAGCATTTGTTGAAGATTTTTATAATGTTAAATTATATTCTTGGCAAAAAGCATATCTAAACGCATTATGTATAAAAGATAAAGTTATTGAATATTTTATTCCTTATAGGTATGGTAAAACAACATTGCTTAAATGGCAATTAGAGTACATGAAAGTTATAGGAATGTATTTTAATGTATGGACTAAAGAAGGTATTGAAGTATATGAAAAAGGTGTATTAGTTAAAATTGTAAAAATAGAAAAATAATATAAAAATACATATAAAAGGAGAAAATAAAATATGCATGATTATTATGATGAACCACCTTATTATGAACCGTCAATTGCAGATGAAATATTAATAGAATTTCAACAAAAAATGAAAAATGCTTTATTAGAAAATGTTAAATTAGACATTGAGAATATCAAAGAAGAAAATGAAAGACTAAAAGAAGAAAATGAAAAATATAAAAAACGTGAAAGAGATATTTTAAATAAAGAAAGAGATTTAAAATATAAAGAAGAAAATCTTAAGAGAGAAGTTATTAATGAATTTTATCAAAGTAATATTAGTGATACTTTAAAACAATACATAGAAGAATCAGAAGTATGGTTTGCCGATATAGAGCGATACCAAAATGAAAAATGTGACATATGTGATGAAGAAAGAAAATTAGTAGCAAAATATCCAAACGGTAAAATTACAACAACTACATGTGATTGTGCAAAAATGTTAAGTAAATATATTCCTGGTTTAAGTACAATTGAATTAATTAAATTTAGCAAACGTGATAGTAGATATTCCTCAGAAAGAAGATTTCATCTTAGTAAAAGTTATTCTCCAATTCCTAGTAGGAGAAGTGATTACGATGATTATCAAGAGTTTAAAATTTATCATGTTATTGATAAATTTGATGAGAGTATTATTAAATTACATAAAAATAAAAAATATGGCGAAAGATTAGGATTTATAAGTAAAGAAGAGTGTCTTAGGTATTGTAAATGGTTGAACAAAGGTTTTAATGAAAATAAAGACGAAGACGAAGTAGAATTATTAGATTAAAATACTATATGTATACTAGATGTAGTATAAAGTAAAATATAATACACTACATCTAGTATTAAAATCATGTTAAATGCCTGATATGATAATAATATTGAAAGAGGGGATAAATATAGCAAAGGGTTATTTTAATGGGTTTAATGAATATAGAATTGAAGGTAATTCTGCATTTGTTATTCTTAAAAATAGATGGAAACAACCAATTGATGAAACTATTATAGACAAAGAAGATTTACAGAAATTAATTGATTTAAATTATTCATGGCATATTAGAGGATCGAAAAAAGGCAAAAATAGTGAAGAACTAAATTATGCAGTAAATACATATTATTATAAAGATGATAATGGTAATCAAAAATGTAAAACGATATATTTACATAATATTATATTAGGTGTAAATACTGACTTGCTAAATCATATAAATCACATAAATCATAATACACTAGATAATAGAAAAATAAATTTAGAATTAATTACTAGTATGCTTAATGGGCAATTAAGAAATAAATCTAATTCTAATAGTAAAACTGGAGTAAGAAATGTTAATCTTATTACTAAATATGGAGGAAAACAAGAATATTGGGTTCAAATAATGAGAAATGGTGAGAAATTTAAATGGGAATTTGGAATAAATGAATTTGACAAGGCATGTGAATTTGCAAGATTAAAAAGAATAGAATTATTTGGTAAAGAATAATACATAAACAGTATAGGAGAAATAATATGATAGTTAAAATCGGCAATACATATTATAATTCAACAGAAGAACCAATTATGTTAATACTTAGTCAAACTGAAAAAGAACATATTTCTAATATGATAAATGATAATAAAAAATATTGCTCTTTTCCTGATGGTAGCAATATAGATAAGATTAAAAATTTTATGGATGTACCTGAGTGGATATTGAGATGTGTAGATTATTAAAACCAAAATATGGTTTAATAAAATAAAAAATATAAAATAAAAGGAGATTGATTTACTATGTTAGATAAAAAGAATGGTTATATATCTAATAAATTTGAAGAATTAGAATGTTTAAAAGATGAAGTAATTAAAGGTGTACTTCAACACGATAAGAAAATATACATAATTTTTAAAAGTGGATTTTCTTTTTGGTTTAATTCTAATGGTGCTTTTACAATTGAATTGCCTAATGTAACTCAAGATATTTTAAATAAACATAAAGGCAAATTAATATCAACTAAAAAAGCAATTGAGAATGTATTGAAATTAGCAGGAGAAGAATTATGAAATTTACAGAAATGACTAAAGAACAAAGAGAAGAAAATATTAATATTGCAATTGATGAATTTAAAGAATTTATTTTAAAAATGGCAATTGATTTAGAACATGACGAAGAAATAGTTAAAAATTTTATTTCTAATATCACATGGGAAGAATATCAAAGATTTGCTGAAGAATTAGCAGATCAATTAGGATTAAGAGAAGAATTACATGAAATAGTAGAATATATTAGTATTGCTTGTAGTATTCATGAGAGTTTATGTAGAGAAGAAAAAGGAGGAAATTAATAAAAGATAAGTTCGATCCAAAAATAGGAGGGATAAATAAATTATGGCATTAAAAGATTATACATTTCATCAAAATCAATGTATTGTAAATAATCATTCAGAATTTGTAATATTATTAAAATGGTTTCTTGAACATGGTGCAGAAAATTATTGTGGTGGAGATATTCCAATGTTTAATAGTTTGTATGATATATTAGATGAATTAGATGTAGTATTTGAAGATTTTAATTGTGAAAGCGAAGATGAAGATGATTGTCTTTTAATAAAAGATATATCTGAATTAGAAGAATTTCTATTAAATAATATTAATGAGGATACATTAATTCCATCAGAAGATGAATATCCTGTATTAATATCATGGTATAGAGAAGAAAGTTTTGATAGATTTGGAGATTCTAATGTGAAATTAATGAATTTTAAATCTATGAAAGATATTAAAAATGTGAATGAGTATATTGAAAAATATAAAACTAATTAAAAGGAGAATAAATTATGGAAAATATTTTTAGATGTTCTATTTGCAAGAAAGAATATACTGGATATGATGCAGAAAGAAAATGTTTAAATGATGAAATTAATTGTCTAAATTTAAAAGAAAAATTAGATAAAATTGTTATAGAAGCAATTAAAATTTTAGAAGAAAAATATGAAGTGAAAATTATTGAAGAAAAACATAATGTCCAAGCAGATTCTAGTAATCATGGTCAAGATTATGAAATATTTATATATTTCAATGGTGAAGCAGAATATAAAGGTGAATTATTTAAATTTTATATAAGTAGTGACAGTGTTGGTGATGGAAGATTTGAAGAAACTCTAGATTCAGTAGAAGGATTAGTAAATAATTTTATATTTAAATATCTCAGAGAAAAAGAAATAGAATCTAATGAGATAGTTGGGATTGTAAAATTTTACGAAGATGATAATGTAGATGAAAATAGTGGATGGCATTATTATAATAGAGGATATATGATTGGAAATCAAGATGTAGAAGATTTAATGTATGATTTATGTGGTAAGAAGATTAAGATTGAAGTGATTGAATAATGATATTATAGAATTGTTTTTATGTAAGTTTTAAAATTTTAATAAGAAGTGTATCGAAAAAAGGTTAACATTAGGCATAATAGACCAGTAACCTTGAGAAACCCACAACCTAGAAATAGGTGGTTGAAGCTGTTAGGTTGTGCACACTTCTTATTATATTTAAAAAATAATAAATAAAATAAATTAATAAAATAAAAAGGAGAGATTTTATCATGAAAGAATTATTAAACACTAAAATTGTAGGTAATATTGAAGTCAGTCATATGGTTACTGCTGTTTTTCTTGTGTTCTGTGGTTGGTTAATGTTTGGTGATAATGGCGCATTAAGTGGAGCAATGAACGCATGGCATTTGAAGTAAAAATAATATAAAAATTTAATAAACAAAGGAGAATAATACATATGAACGAATACAATAATGTAGATTGTTGTTTTGATTGCTCAAAACAATTTAATGATGAATTATGTAAAAATGATATGTATTGTAAAACAAAAGATAATTGTAGTACAAATCATTGTAGTCCTGGTGCTTGCAAAGATTTTAAGAAGAAGGAAGAAACAGTAACTATTACAAAAGCAGAATATGAAGAGTTAGTGAAGGATAGTAATTTTCTTGAAGCAATTAAATATACAGGAGTAGATAATTGGTCTGGTTATAGTGAAGCATATGAGATTTTAAATACTTGGGAAGCAGAGGAGTAGATACATATGAAGGTAAAAATATTAAAATTTAATAATGATAGTATTTCAGATCATAAAATTGGTGATATTGTTGAAGCAAAAAGATTATATGAATTAACTAAAGAAGAAATGGAAGAATCAATAGGACAAATTGATGTTAATGATAGTTTGTGGGAGATAGATGATATATTTATCCATGAAAAAGGGAATTATTGGGCATATGTGTTTGATGATGAAGTGGAAATTGTAGAAGAGTAAATTAGTATACTACATATAGTATGTATTAAATTAATATAAATACTATATGTAGAAAAAGATTAAATTAATTATTTACATAAAATATTTAATCCAATTTTGATATTTATTTTAAATTTAAAAAAGGAGAAATACATATTGGCATATAATAAATATGAAGAAATACATAAAGAAATAGACGGAATGTTATATAAGCAATGTAGAAATTGTGGTGAATGGTTAGAAGCGAATTTAAATAATTTTGGTAAAAATAAAAATGCAAAAGGTGGACTTAATGCAAGATGTAAAATATGTCATCATAAACATAATCATGAAAATTACATATTAAATAAAGACAAATATAAAGAAAATGTTGCTCAAAAAATTGCAAATAATGAGTTGTATAATAGTGAATTTAATAAATATATAATTAACGGTAATATCACAAAAATAATAATGAAAACTGCAAAAGATGAAGAAGTAATTACTGTTATAGATACAGAAGATTTAGAATATGTAAAGTCTTTTGGATTAAGATGGTGTATTAAAAATTCTAAGAATACAAAAACACAATATGCAAGAGCAACAAAATGGGAATTAGTAAATGGAGAACCAAAACTTATTACATATTGTTTGCATATTTTATTATTAAATGCTAAGAAAGGAGAATATGTAGATCATAGAAATCATGATACTTTAGATAATAGAAAAGATAATCTTAGAATTACCACTAATTCAAATAATACTAAAAATAGAAAAAGTAAAAATTCTAATAATTCATCTGGTTATAGAAATGTGTTGTTTGATAAACAAAGAGGTTTATGGTTAGTAAGATTGCAGATTAATAAAAAAGGTAAAACATTAGGTGAATTTACAGATGTACATGAAGCAGGTAAATTTGCTGAAGAGATGAGACAAAAATATTATGGTAAGTTTGCAGGTAAATCATAATATATATTTATAAAGTATAGTATATCTAAATAGAGAAATTGGTATGCATAATATATACAATAAAAACATAGGAAGTAATATTGCTATAAAAGCATATCAATTTCTCTAATAATATTATAACCAAATATAATATAAGATATACATATAATATACTAATAAATTTAGGAGGATAAATTTTAATTATGTTTACAGAATATTTTAAATGTAAAGAATGTGGACAGATTTTTAAAATTACTATAGTTAATAGTAGAGAGATAAATGAAGTTAATTATTGTCCGACATGTGGAGAATCAAATATTGATTATGCATTAGATAATGAAGTAGATGAATATTTTGGATAAAAATTAATGCAAAGGAAAATATTTATGAAATATAATAAAACTGAAAGAAACAAACAAGTAGATGAAATGTTAAGAAAACATGGCATAATAATAGAAAAAATATCTGAAGAAGAATTAAATGAATGTCTTAAAAATAATAAAGAAGGTATTTATATTACAAATGGAATTAGTATTACTGTGTCAAAGTATAACCAATTTGAACCATAGAAAGAAAGAAGAAATAAATTAAAACAAAAAATTAGATTGGTAATGATTTTAGGTATTGACAGAATGATAATATAATTGTATAATAAACATACCTAAAATAACAAAGGAGGTTAATCTTATAAAAACAAATATTTTCATACCTAAAACTATCAAGGTAGGTTTTCAGAATCGCAATGATACATATACAAAAAAGTTAGCATACGTTATTTACTATGATCAAAAAGGTAAATTGCGTAAAGAAATTAGCTGGAATAGCTGGAGAGATTATAAAATTGAACCACAAGAATTCCCCAATGAACCAACTTCAGGATTTGTATTAAATAAGAAAGTTGGTGACTACAAAAGTGACTGGAACCATAGACAAGCATATTGCAGAGTATATGATAGCAGAGACTTCGAATTCGAGATCACAATAGAAAATCTTTTATACATCCTAGAAAATACTTCGTCAATTAAAGGGAAAGGGTTAGAAGGAGAATTTGTTTACGGATGGGATGGAAAGGATTTAATTATGATTCCGGTAGACTCCCCTGATTATAAAGAAATGGTTGAAATTAATAATTTAAGACATGAAAAGAAAAAGTTTGATAGTAAGAATATGATTTTAGGTGCGACATATAAAACTAACCAAAATTATGAATTAATTTATCTAGGAAGATATTATGAAAACAATGATGACAATAAAGAATCTAAATCATATTTCTTTTATGACAGAGATAATAAATGGAGTAAAATAACTACTATTAAATCTTTGACAGGAAATATAATTGATATAGTAGATGAAAATTGTGTTGATGATTATGCTGATTTAATTGATAAATTATTAAAAAGTAGTTATTATTCTACTAGAGAACAAAAGTATGATGAATATAAAGATTATACATTATCTGAATTTAAAGAGAATTTAAATAAACATGCATATTCATATCATAGATATTATATTCAAGTTGATGATAAATATGTAAAATATCATATAGAAAGATATAGAGGTTATAGTTATTATAATAGTGACTATAAATATAATGTTTATACATTAAATAAAGGACATAAGGATGAAATAATTATTAAAGATGCATCAATGGAACAAGTATTTAATAAAATAAATCCCAAATATTTAGTTACATACGATTCAAATAAAAAATTAATTAAGGAGTGGAAGTAGACATGAGTAAACAAAATGTAAATGATGAAAAGATTATGGCATTAAAATTTCAGATTCAAGAGAAGAAGAAAAGTTTAAAAACTAAAAAGAGATTTTCACCTTTAACTAATTGTAATTTAGAATTGGATGGAGTAAAATATAATATCCAAGTACCTAATAAGGAGATATTAACTGCTTTATTAGTAAAATTAAATATGTATAGATTATCTATTATTGATTTAGATTTAGAAGATGAATATATAATTTATGGTTATAGTATTGATGAATGGATTACTGATATTAAATTAAAATTAGAAATATTAAAGTACGAGGAAGAAGATAGAAAGTTAAAAAGATTAGAATTGCAATTAGAAAATTTATTATCAAATGAAAAGAAAGTTTCGTTAGCAATTGATGAGATCGAAGAATTAATTAAATAAGGAGAATATATGAAAAATATAAATGATTTATTAAATAAAATTATTGAAAATCAAAAAGATAATACTGTTCAAAAAATTGCTTTTTGCTGTGGCAAATGTGATTTTAATAAACCTGTTAATATAATTGAGACAGATATAGTTAAAATTATTTACACTAACGAAGGTGAATGTGAAATTCGTAGGAAAGAAAATAATAACCCTGTAATCTGTAGGGATAAGAATCAAGAAATATATAGAACGCATGGAGAAAAAATTTATATTAAAGATGAATTATATAGATTGGCAGGAATAGATGAGAAAATAGAAAATTATTAGAAAATTAGAGATTTTGGTTTTCACAAACCATTGATTTTATTGAGTTTGTGAAAACCAAAATCAGTATAAAGTTTATGTTTTATTATAAATTTAATAGAAGGAGTTTTTCTATGGGCAACACAAATATAAATATAAACACAATTAACACTAAAATATATGATATTAAACTAACGGCACAAGAATTATTATTTTTAGATAATAAAGTGTCCGAATCTGCACAAAAAATAATAAATATTGCAAAAGAAGAATTATCTTATAATTTTGATTTACCTATAATGAACGAAATTATAAGAATATCATTACAAAAAGGTAAATTATCATGGACAGGTAAAGATATTAGATCATGTAGTTATTGTGATAAATCATCTTCTTATCAAAAACATATGCGAAATGGCAAATATCATAGAAAAGGTGATATAAACTATGATAAACCCATATATTATTATGGTATTAAATTTAATGAAGGTTTTGTGACAATTAAAGGACATGGTGATTTATGTATTGATTGTCTCAATAAATATAATGTTATTAATAGACTTATTGATTACATAATAGAAAATGATTTATCTATTGAAATACAAAAGAATAGTTATAAAGAAAGTAAATACCTTAAAGATAATATTAGAATATGTAAGAATTGCAATTCAGAAATACAAGAATCAAAAATGGGTAGAGAAAGTACATTAATGGGGAATGGTACTTTTCCTTCCATATGTCCTCTGTGTAATAGTAAATCTTCATTTGCTAATAATCATAAAATCACAGATAAATTTGTTATGATTAATAATCCTGCTTTTGCAGAAGAAATAAAAATATTAAGAGATTACATTAAAGAATTCAATAATAAAGTAGATGATAAATATAAAGTAGAATTATATCAAGATAATAATATTATTACGCATTTTATGATTAAAGAATTAACTTGGAAGAATGGTAAACATACAATTATAGATTTTAATGTTAATAGTAAGAGATATAATAAAGATAAGTATTGGTTTAAATATGATATTCATAATGAATTTGATAAGATATTAGATAAGTATGGGTATGTTGAAAATAAAAAAGATTAAGGAGAAATTTTTATGTACAATTATATTATATGTATGAAGAATGGTAAAGAATATAAAATTAAATGCGATCTTAATTTTAAAGATTTAATTGATAATATAATGTCGCAAAATCAAAATGAAATTAAAATATCACATTTTAATGTAGTAGATTCTAAAGATAGAATTGTTGCTATAATAGGTGGTGAAGTTTCAAGTATTGAATATTTTGTTAAAATATCATGTTAAATGCTGAATTTTGTCACGAAATTAAAATATGATATAATACAATAGGGTGATAAATATGTGGACGATAAAGCAAGAAAGTATTAAACCAATAAAGAAATGGCACATAGAAAATAATGAATATATCATAATTATTCAATATGTAGAAGAAGATAATATCAAAGAGAAAGTATTAAGTCATACAAAAACTGCTCAGAGGTTTTGTAAAGCAAAAAAGAATGGAAATATTATTATTAATTTTAATGGACAGAAAATTAAAGCAAATATAAATGATATTGAAGGAGAGTGATAATTATAGTACAACCATACTATAAAAATAATAATGTAGAATTAAATCAATGTGATAATTTAGAATTATTAAAAGAATTGCCAGATGATTATATAGATTTAATTTATTGCGATATATTATATGGTACAGGAAGAAATTTTGGTGAATATAAAGATATTAAATCAGATAAGAATATTATTAATGAATTTTATATCCCAAGAATAAAAGAAATGAATAGAGTATTAAAAGATACAGGCAATATAATATTACATATGGACGATAGAATTAATCATTGGATTAGGAATATTTGTGATGATATATTTGG
>Ga0209727_1000516_pt1 | contig 41469 bp, 37 predicted proteins | sample RifGroC1_FD_183995 | JGI IMG/M metagenome (GOLD analysis project Ga0209727, IMG submission 183995) | Groundwater microbial communities from Rifle, Colorado, USA - Groundwater C1 (SPAdes) (version 2) | ecosystem: Environmental > Aquatic > Deep subsurface > Groundwater | place: Rifle, Colorado... | reverse complement strand
ATCGATAGTTTCGCCATGCTTATTGAGTATTTGTCCAATCAATAATCCTCGACCATCACCCAATTGTCCTGCCCATTGACCAAACTGGTGACCCGCATAAACCATGGCTAAAGGTGGAAAGTCGCTGAAGGTTTTTTGACCGCTGCAAATTTTAACCCAGTTAGATTTATCATCTGCATTCCAAAGTAATTCATCTGCCAGAGCCTCATTAAAGTGACCTGCTTTTGCACCACGTAAAGGACTTGGTTGTTGCTGGTGATAGAGCTTAGGATTCAGTGAATTGTAACGGGGATTAAATTGCATAAAAATAAGGTCAAGAGATGGGCTGAGTAATCACTATATCAAATATAGGTTTGAATAGGCGAATTGGTTATAGGCATAAAAAATGGCCTCATCGAGAGACCATTTTGATTGAGTAAATTGATTACTCTGAAACAGGTGCTTTTTTGATATTTCGCACTAAAGTTTCTAAGCATTCGCGGTGATGAGCAAGACGATGCTCAAGCAGTTGGAAATCAACTTTAAGCTTATGATCCATTTGATGAATCTTTTCAGCCATAGCTGCTTTTTTAGTTTGAAGTTCTTGCTCTTTCAACTTAGCCCAATCATTTAAGGTATTGGTAAATGCTTCATATTCTTGAGCAATACGTTGTTTCATCTGAGCAATATCTGTATTGACATCGTGACCATAAATCGCAAGGTCTTGTTCAGCATACTTAAACTTCATCGCAAGTTCAGCTTTTTGGATGTTGAAGCTAGGAATGCGGCGTAAGTTTTTGGCTAAACCAAGTTTAGAGCTTGTCCAAATTAACCATTTAGTAGGATCATATTGCCACCATTTTACGCCATTACGGTAATCGTATTGGAAAATATGGTGATAATTATGGTAACCCTCACCCCAAGTGAGAATGGCTAAAATGAAATTGTCACGTGCTGTGTTTTCGTCAGTATATGGACGTTTGCCCCACATGTGACAAAGAGAGTTGATGAAGAAGGTAACGTGATGGCTAATGAATAAACGAATTAAACCACCAAGTAGTAATACGCCCCAAACATCGCCAACAAGCCAACCGATTGGTAATAGAAGACCTGCATGCACTGCGATCACTAATGGAACATAATATTTATGTTGGAACATGACGAGCTTGTCATTTAACAAGTCAGGTGCATTTTTATAGTTTGGTTCAGCCGCAGGGTAGTTACGCAACATCCAACCCATGTGTGCATACCAAAAACCGTTATTGATCGAATAAGGATCTTGATCAACATCATCAACATGGCGGTGATGAGTACGATGACCTGAAGCCCAAAACAAAATACTGTTTTGAACCGCAAAAGTACCAGCAATCATCAGTAAGATTTTAAGAGGTAAAGCTGCTTCATAAGCACGATGTGCCCATAAACGGTGGTAGCCAGCGGTAATACCTAAACTGCTTACAGCCAGTAAAAAGAACATGCTAATCCATGCGCCCATACTGAAGTCATGATGGTAGCTATAGATTGGAACCGTAATTAGCGCAATGATTGGTAAAAATACCAATGCAAAAATTGCAATCCAATTAATGGGTGCTTTCTTGAGTGGGGCGGAATTCATATCCGTCAGCGCTCCTAATAATCTTGTTTGCACAAGATAATAAAACTAAACGAGATAGCAAAACCAATCATGACGATATATTGCTATTTTATCACTGATATTAGCATGCCCAGATTCATAAGCACTAGTATTATTGTACAGTTGTATCGAAAGAACAGTAACAGAATTCATTTGTGAATATGGTCAATGAATTAAAAGGTGAACTAAATCAATGTCTGAGCAAATTACCGTGAAAAATATCATTTCTTATTTGAAGGCATTTTTTAACAAAAGTTTAATCATATCGACAGCTCTTGTGATTTCGGCTTGTCAAAGCCAACCACAAACGACCCAGTCTAAAACCTTGCAGCCAAAACGTGTGAATCAACTTCCAACGCTACAAGTTCGCAAGAGTACAGATGGTGTGCAAGATGTAACGTGGCAAATTACTCACATTCATAACAAAAGGGCATTATTCTTTAATCAATATCCAAGTTTTGCTCTTAATTCTGCAACAAATCTAGTCTCTGGTCATACAGGGTGTAATAACCTATATGGTCGTTATACGTATAACTTTGCGCAACGCACATTAGATTTTGACGTGATGGCTGGACACAATAGTTGTGACAAGGCTTTGGCCCAAGAAGCTGATTTAATGGACTCCATGCAGCGTGTGAAAAAGTTTCAGTTTGATGGGACGAATTTATATTTGTTAGATGAAAAAGGTCAGCGCCTAATTCAAGCCCAACGCCAAAGATAAAGACGACTTAAGTCGTCTTTTTTTACAGTTTGAGGTGTTGCAGCATGAGTTGAGGGACATCTGTAATCAACCCCTCTATACCGAGTTGTTGAAGATGTTTTGCTCGATCAATGTCATTCACAGTCCAAACACTGATTTTTAAATTCGCATGTTGGGTGAGCTTGATGATCTCATCAGTGGCAAGCTGGTCTTTCCAACCTATTTGCTGACATTCATATTGTTGAGCAAGTTCAATGGCATATTCACCAATTGGAATTTCAACCAATAAACCGCGTTTATAGTGACTACGAGTGTGTTGTAAGGCAGCTAAAATTTTGACATCAAAACTAGTGATCGTTGCTGAAGTCTCAAAACCTTTTAAATCTTGATGTAATTGCTCGATCAGGCGTTCGGCAGCAGCTTCATCTGCGACTGCTTTGATTTCCACTTCGATGTGGTCAAAATCTGTTAGGCATTCTAATACATGCGGCAAACTCGGGGTGTATTCTTCAAATATCCAATGCTGCCATTGATGGCGATGATCAAATTGTTGAGCTTCAGATAAATCGCAGCTTTCAACATGTTGTGCTCGACCTGTGGTACGCACAAAATCATCATCATGAATAACTACCAGTTGCCCATCTTTGAGTTGACGTACGTCAAACTCGACTGCACGTATCCCCAGTCCATGTAGATAGCGAAATCCACCTAGTGTATTTTCAGGGGCTTCGCCTCGTGCACCACGATGACCAATGATTTGCATTTCGACTCACCTTAGAAATAATTATGCTTGTTCAATGCTGTCATTAATGTTCTTTTGCCAGAGTACTTCGCTACCGCCTTCTGCACGTTGCAAAGCACGGGAAGCAACAAATAACCAGTCTGATAGACGATTCAATAGCTGTAAAGCCGTTGCTTGAATATTTTGATCACGACTGTGTACTGACATTAATGCACGTTCAGCACGACGACATACAGCACGTGCCTGATGTGCATAGCTACATGCCAGACTACCTGAAGGTAAAATAAACTCTTTGAGCATCGGTAGCGATTCGTTCATTTGATCAATTTCATTTTCAAGGAATTCAATACAAATCGGTTGGAGTAAATGATAGTTTGGAATACAAACCTCACCACCTAAATCGAATAGCCAGTGTTGAATAAGACTTAAGCTTTTGTCCCACTGGGTTTTGCTTTCTATTTGGCTAGCTGTGATCTGAGCACGAAGTACACCAATCGTTGCATTCAGTTCGTCAACATCACCCAAGGCTGTAATACGCAAATCATCTTTAGCCACACGTGAACCATCTCCAAGCCCTGTTGTACCTGAGTCGCCAGTGCGAGTGTAGATCTTACTTAAACGATGTCCCATCAAACTGTCCTACCAATAAAAAGGGGATAATGTCGGTCAAAACATTACCCCGAAAATGGAGTTAATAAAATATTTTTAGGATATTATTGCGCGATTAATAACGGAACGTAACGCCCACTGAAGCTAGACGACCACCATTAACGTAGTAAACACCACCACCGTTATAAGCGGTTTTGTAGTTCACATCACCGATGTTTTCGAGATTAGTGAAGATTTTGATCATTGGCGTTGGTTGCCAATATGCATTGACATTAGTAGTTACGTAACCTGGTGTTGTGGTTGGGGTGGTTGAAGGCCAGTCGGCAAAATCTTTAGATTTAGATTTCGCAACGATAGATGCTGAAATACCGTAGATTCCATCATCCCAACCAGTGGTTAAAGTTAAGCTTTGTTTCGGACGACGATTTAACTCTTTATTTGTTTCATCATCTTTGGCTTGAACATAGGCATATGTTGTATTTAAAAACAACTCATCATGTTGCCACTTAAATGATGCTTCGCCACCTGTAAACGTTGCTTTGTTAACATTAATCAGTTTGCCTGCTTGGAAGCTAATTAAATTATCCACTTTGTTACGGTAAACCGATAACCCCAAATCAATACCATAGTTTAGCTTTTGGTCTACACCAATTTCATAAGAAAAACTTTCTTCTGGTTTTAGGTCAGGATTGGCGCCCCAAGACATCGCATACAGATCATTTGTAGTTGGCGCGCGGAATGCAGAGCCAATATTCGCATAAACACTTGTTAGTGGTAATACTTGGTATCTGATCGCACCTTGACCTACAGTATGTGTACCAAACTTATCGTTATCCTCAACACGAACACCAACTTGAGTTTCTATGCCATCTTGTTGATATTGATGCTGAATAAAATAACCAACAGTATCGACAGACTCTTTGTATTTTACGTCTTCTCCACCCCAAAGATTTTTAGAGTACACATCACCTTTAATGTCTTTATAGGTTGAACCCAATAAAATGTTTTGTGCAGGTGTGAATTGCCATTTGGTATAGAGTTCTGCCTCTTGAGTCGTGCTATATACGTAGTCAGGAGAATTATTTTGATTTAGGTCGTCTTTATACTGTGATAGTCGTGCATGTACAGCTAAGTTCTCTAGAATATTGGCACGTGCTTTTAGGTTAATCGCTTCATTTTTAAAGTCTTGAGAAACTAAATTGCCGTAATTGTCGTAGTCGCTGTAGCCTTCATTTTCACTATAATCAACAGAAGCAGCATAGTTTTCTTGTTCTACACCAATTTTTGCACTATAGCCTTTTTGATCAAAACTCGCTTTCTTTGCGTTTTTAGCATCAGTGACAGGCGTACCATCAGTTTCTAAACGTTGACCACGCAGTTGTGCATAAAAACCATTTTCTGCTAGGTCTGCACCAATTACAGATTTATAAGTTTTATTTTCACCGATCTCACCTGTTACAAAAGCTGAAGTTTTTTCAGGTGTTTTTGAGATGAGTTGTACTACACCGCCAATAGCATCCGCACCGTATAGAACAGATGCTGGACCTTTTAATACTTCAATTTGTTTGATGTCAGTGGTATCAATAAATGGAAGAGAAGCGGCGCCAGATGTATTTGAGTTAAGGCGAACACCATCTCTTAATAATAGTGTGTGATTTGAATTAGTGCCTCGTAGAAAGATTGAGGCTGCTTGTCCGTAACCACCGCTTTGGACCATATTGATTGAGGCATCTGTTTGTAACAATTGCGGTAATGATGCAATTGGAGATTGCTCAAGAATCTTCGGTTCTATGATGTTGATACGGGCAGGGACATCACTAATTTTTTGTTCTGTACGTGTTGCTGTGACAACGATCGTACCGAGTGATGCAGTTTTATTAGTTGATACGGTTTGAGCAAAAGCAGCTGAACTTAACCCCATCGCAATAGCGATAGCCCCAGCCAAATGTGCCGGTTTTAAATGTGTAGACATGATGTCGCTCCATACATTCACCCATCGTGAATGTTAATGTGGAAGTAAACAACAAGCAGGTCTCCGGACTTCACTATATCATCACAATCGTGATGCTATTAATCATCTTCCCACATCATTCAGATGCAGTGATTTGGCTTAGAGCTGAGATTAATAATTCGGTGTTACCGTTGCGAGGGCAGTGTTGGATTTGCACCAACTTCCCTATAAGCAAAAGATTTTGCTTTAGACTTGTTGCGAGATTGAGCGCAGTATAAAGTGTTCACGTTTTTTAAACAATCGCATTTCAGACTGAACTTTGCCCCAAGCTGGTTAAATTGGATTACAATGCGGTGCAATCAAATTTTAATGCTAAAATTGGACTTATTATGCGCCAAATTCAAAGCCGAACTCGCGCCAAGATTTGTGGCATCACACGTGCACAAGATATTCAAGCCGCAGTAAGTGCTGGCGCAGATGCAATTGGTTTGGTTTTTTTCCCTCCGAGTCCAAGGCATGTCACTATTAAAAATGCACAGGAACTTGCGAATCTCGTTCCTCCCTATGTGCAATTGGTGGGTTTATTTGTCAATGCAAGTGCACAAGAAATCCAAACGGTGCTTGATTCAGTTCCTTTAGATGTATTACAACTACATGGCGATGAAACCCCTGAGCAATGCCAACAAATTGCTGCGCAATGTAAGCGCCGTTGGTACAAAGCGATTCAAGTTAAGCCTGATTTAGATGTTGTGACTGAAATTCAACGTTATGAAGCTGCGGGAGCCAGTGCAGTACTTTTAGATGCATGGCATCCTCAGTTAAAAGGTGGGACGGGGCATTGTTTCGATTGGAATCAATTTCCTCAACTTGATATCCCACTGATTTTGGCAGGCGGTCTAACCCCTGAAAATGTGAGTGAAGCTATACACACTACGGCTGCTTTTGCTGTAGATGTGAGCGGAGGCGTAGAGTCCGCAAAAGGTATAAAAGACCAACAACTCATTGAAAAATTTATGCAAGGAGTCCAACGTGGATCAGCAAAATAATGTGATTGACTACACCCAGTTTCCAGATGCTCAAGGGCATTTCGGTATTCATGGTGGACGTTTTGTGTCAGAAACGCTGATGGCTGCGCTTGAAGATTTAGAAAATCTTTATAATCGTATGAAAAATGATGAAACGTTTTTGGCTGAGTTTGATCGTGATCTTGCGTACTATGTTGGTCGTCCTAGTCCTCTTTATCATGCTGAGCGATGGTCTCAGCACCTCGGCGGTGCGCAAATTTACTTAAAACGTGAAGACCTAAACCATACTGGCTCTCACAAAGTAAATAATACGATTGGTCAGGCATTATTGGCAAAACTTTCGGGCAAAAAACGAATTATTGCTGAAACAGGTGCTGGTCAACATGGTGTAGCAACCGCAACAATCGCTGCTCGCTTGGGTATGGAGTGCGTGGTGTACATGGGTGCTGAAGACGTAAAGCGTCAAGCGATGAATGTATATCGTATGCGTTTGCTTGGGGCAAAAGTTGTACCAGTGCAAAGCGGATCAAAAACCTTAAAAGATGCATTAAATGAAGCGATGCGTGATTGGGTAACTAATGTCGATACGACATATTACGTAATTGGTACAGTTGCAGGGCCACACCCATATCCACAACTTGTACGTGATTTTCAGTCGATTATTGGACGTGAAGCGCGTCGCCAAATCCTTGAGCAAGCGGGGCGTCTTCCTGACGCATTAGTTGCTTGTGTCGGTGGTGGTTCAAATGCTATGGGCTTGTTCTATCCATTCCTGAATGATCAAGATGTCAAAATGTATGGCGTTGAAGCTGCTGGTTACGGTATTGAAACAGGTAAACATTCTGCTCCGTTGAATGCAGGTCATGTTGGTGTATTGCATGGTAACCGTACTTACCTCATGTCTGATGCACAAGGTCAGATCATTGAAACACACAGTATTTCCGCCGGTTTGGATTATCCTGGTGTTGGACCAGAACACAGTTTCTTGAAAGATATGAAACGCGTTGAATATGTTCCGATTAAGGATGATGAAGCTCTACAAGGTTTCCGTGATCTCACCAAAATTGAAGGGATTATTCCTGCTTTAGAAAGTTCACATGCGATGGCGTATGTCACTAAACTGGCACCAACAATGTCAAAAGATCAAATCATCATTGCGACTGTTTCAGGTCGTGGTGATAAAGATTTAATGACGGTAGCCCGTATTGATGGCGTCGAAATGGTTGAAATGTAAGTCAACCTCATGCCAAGTTTGTTTATGGTCATGTTGGGTGGTCGACATGCTAAAGCCATTACCGAAGTCCATGATGTGGTTATGGCAATCGGTGATGATGTGCAGGAGATCATTCCTCAACTGAAGCAAGCTTGGTTTGGTGAGTTGAAGGGTTTACATATTGACGCTTGGGCTCAGTTTTCTGGAGTTCAGACGCAAGGTGTAGATTATCAAATTCACTTCGCGCTTGCTGCCCCAGCAGTAGACGAGCAAAAGTTATATTTGATCAATCTCGGCGGATATTCAGCAAATCAATTTGGCGAGTTACATCGTTATCACTTGGTGGTTGCTACAAATACTACTCATGCTAAACAGATTGCGAAGCAGTTGATTCCACCAGAGTGGGGTAAACCACATACTGACCGTGTTATTGAGGTGGATGATTGTATCCCAATCGATCATGTTGCAGGGCGTTATGTGCATTTAGTGAAAGGTCTGTTTAAGCCGATAACTTGGCAAAATACTTATCTTCCAATTGATTAAATATCATAAAAAATGGGGAGGCGAAAGCTTCCCCATTTTTTATGTGAACTACTGAATAACTTTAATACGGTTGGTTTCAGGTGCTTGAACAGGTGAATTTTGGTTGATGTATTTTTCTAATGCATCAACGTCTTGTCCACCACCTACACGATTGGTTCCTTTTGTGAGTACAGTAAAGTTATCGCCACCATCTGCAATAAAACTATTTACGGTGACTCGATAAGATTTGCTATCCATTAAAGCCTGCCCAGAAATCATAATTTGAGTCGCACGTGGGACAGCAGTTGCATCTTTTTTATAAGCATAACTCAGCTCTTTAGACGGCTGTAATATGCGCGGTCGATCAGCATTTGCCCCAGACCATTGTTGTTCTAAAAGTTCACGGATTTGTTGGCCTGTCAGACTTAAAGTGACAATCGAATTACCAAAAGGTTGTACTGCAAATACATCTCCAAAAGTGATTTGATTATTACTGTTGGTTTGAAGGTCAGCACGGACCCCACCTGGATTCATTAATGTGAAATCAGAGCCTTGATTGCTTGCAGTTAAAGCTGCTGCCTGTTGGGCATCTGCAATTAAATTACCTAAAGCGGTTTCACCACTTTCAGCTGCATTTCGATTAATGACTGTGGTCGCAGTGCCTACGATACGTGCAGAAATTGTAGTTACAGCTTGGCGATATTTATCCAGAATCGCTTCGATACTTGGTGTCTTGTTAAATTTCTCATATAAGTTAGTCAAGTTAACCGTAGTCGTTCCAGACGTATATGCTTCGCTTTGAATTGGTACTTGTTGAGCATCTTTCTTGATGACATCCCCAGTTTTACCATCGAGCTCAAGTTTAATGTTGGTAATTGCTGTGCCGTATTGTCCTGCTGAGGTCAATAGAAATGGTTTTTGTGGGTTTAAGGTTGAATAGTCACAGATATAAGACTGGTGGGTGTGTCCTGAAACCACGACATCAACCGCAGTATCTAAACGATCTAATATTCCAGTCAAAGGTCCACTTAATCCTGCGCAGGTTTTCGCATTAAATTTAGTACTTGGCGCTACACCCTCATGTACCACTACGACAATTGCTTCAACCCCTTGCTTTTTTAACTCAGGTATAAGTGAATTGACAGTCTCGGCTTCATCATGAAAATCAACATCTTTGATACCTGCCGCTGAGACAATTGTTGGTGTTGCTTCTAAGGTCAAACCAATAAATGCAACAGGGATATTGCCATAGCGCTTAATTTTATATGCAGGAAATAGTGTTCTTTTGGGATCAGCTTTCAAAGAGACATTTGCTGCTAAAAAGTTAAATTTTGCACCAGCGAAATCTTTGTTAATTTGGCAAGGTTTAGTGGTGGTATATTGCTGACAACCACCATTTTGCAAACGACGTAATTCATCAGTTCCACGATCAAATTCATGATTACCAACCGCGTTAAAATCAATTTTGATTTCATTCATGGTTTCAATGGTCGGTTCATCCAAGAATAGGGATGAGGTAAGTGGTGAGGCACTAATTAAATCACCCGCAGATACTACGGCATTGTTAGGATATTGAGCACGGAGTTTATTGATTGCATCTGCGAAATAACTGACACCACCTACAGGAATTCGTACCGATTTATTCGTGTCAGTGGGGTCTTCAGCCTCAATAAAACGTTTCGGTGGTTCCAAATTACCGTGAAAATCATTGAAAGCTAAAATATTAATACTTTGATTTTGTCGTTCTGGTTGGGTTGCAGAACTATTTTGATCATCGTTGTCGTTACATGCTGTCAGTGCTAATACTATGAATCCCAACGCGTTGACTTTTAATAATGGATGTAGAGTCATGTTTTTTGATCGAGTGGTATAAGATTGTTTTTTAAAATAAAACTTGAGTATGAATATTTGATGAAATATTAAGCTAAAATACACCTCGCTGCTCACTTGTATTAGTCTGAACTTATTTGAGTAATTTTGATGGTTCGAGATAATGCTTGAGAAATCATAGAGCTTGGACTTTATGACGGCAATAGATGCAATGACGCAATCATGGAAATCGACAATGGATTTGATACAAACAAATGGTCAACCTCGTTATGGGCGTTTCGAACACGTTCCATCACGTATTAATTTAGATGACTATATTTATAAAACCCCTTATGGTCAGGTATTAAAAGGTTGGCGAAAACAGCTTAAATATAAGAAGTTTAAATTCTGTGGATTACAACATGAGCATTTTAGCATCGGGATTGCGATTGTTGATTTGTCATGGGCAGGGCATGCTTTTTATTATGTGTATGATCATCTTGCGCAAAAAGTCATTGAGTGGAATGCGATACAGCCTTTGGCTTTAAAAACACAACTAGACGAACAGCCTTTGTTTAGTCAAAGTTTTTTTAAAAAGTCTGCCTACCAATTTGATATGCAACATGCGAATGGTGTGCGTTATATTCAAGTGACAAAATATGGCGAAACACAGTTGAAAGCACGGATTTTTTGTGCAGGAACTGATGCTTTGAGTATGTGTTCACCGACAGGTATTAATGGATGGACGTATACACAGAAGCAAACCACCTTAGCTGTTGAAGGTTTTTTTATTAGTCCTGATCAGCAACGCATCGACTTTAATGAACAAAGCCTAGCAGCTTTAGATGATACTTGTGGTTTTCTTCGCCCAGAAACTGCTTGGTTTTGGTTGTCGTGTCAATTTAGAGATCAACAAGAGCGACGGATCGGTTTAAATCTAGCGTCAGGTGTGAACGAAAGTTTTGGCAATGAAAATGCTTTGTGGGTCAATGGTCGTCTCTATCCGCTCAATGATGTTTTATTTGAACAGCAAAACGAAACAACATGGTCAATTCGTTCTTTAGATCAACGTCTCAACCTACTTGTTGAAACAGGGTGGTGTCGTTTTGAAAATATTAATTTGCGTTTGATTGGCAGTCAGTTCAATCAATGGCAAGCGAAAGTAACAGGGACGATTGATTTGGAAGCGGTTGAACCTGTTGTTCTAAATGAACAATATGGTTTATTAGAGCAGCATTATGCGAAGTGGTAAGTTCAAAAAAACCTCCCGTAAAGGGAGGTTTTTTATGGTTTATAATCCAGCCTGCCAAAAGGCTTCGCCCGCAGCAATCGGATCATTAGTTTTTGCTAAGGTATCGATCCAAACATCATATTGACGAATAATCGGATGCTGATTGGGATGAAAGTCTTTTTTGAACCAATCGCTGTATTGTTCACGTTTAGAAGTCAAAATACCTTTTCGACCAAAGAACCAAGGTAAACCTTTACGTGCTAAATCTAGGCGTTGTTTTAAATTAAAACCATCTTTTTTCAGCATGACATCGGTACGATACATCGTAAAACCAAACATCAGAACTGTAGTGAGTACTAATGCTGAGCGTCGGGTAAATTCAGATACATCGCCCACTTCTTTCATGACATCAAAGGCAACATCACGGTGCTCCATTTCCTCGATCGCATGCCAAGCAAATAGCGCTCGAACAAAGGGATCAGCATCCGCAAGAGTTTCTTTTTTACTGTAGAAAGTATCTGCCATGAGCGCCGTCAAATGTTCCGCAGCAGCAGTCATCGCAATGTTGTACTGTGGCGAACGATATTTGAGTTCAAATTTAAAAATTTTCTTCAAACGATCAGTGAACTGATCAACAGGCATACCTTGCTCTTTCATGACCTGATTCATTTTGTCATGGGCAATACCGTGTTGTGCTTCTTGACGAATAAAGTCAGCCACACGTGCTTGCAAGTCAGGATCTGTGATTTTGTCACGAAACAATCGAACAGACTCGATGAAATAGCGCTCCCCATCTGGGAATGTCAGACTCAATGCATCGAACATACGAGTACGGAATGGATCACCACCAAACCAGAAGCGTGGTGCTTCATTTAGGTGGAAATCTAGTTTTGTTCTTACAATTGGATCAACTTGATAGGAAACATGTGCATTCATCTTTGCTCTTCCTTTTTCTTTTTCATGCACTCAGTATGGAAAAAGTCCGATGAAATGTTTTGACAGTTACAGCCAAGTTTTATACAAATAACGACATATCAGGATGAGATTGGCATATGTCAGTTAAAATTATAATTGGATATTTGCGATTGTTTAATCGTGTTCTTCAACAAGAGCAAGTCGATTTGTCTAAAGTTGTGGAACAAGAATTATGGTTAACATTTCAAAATTGTTTAGAACATCCTGATAAGCAAGATTTTGATGTAGAACGATATGTTGTACTTCTACAAGCAGCACAAAGTTATTTTTCGCGGCCCATTACACTTGTTTTGGCTGAACATGCTAACTTGCAAGATTTAGGGCTAATGGGATATTTGGCTTCGACCAGTTTAGACTTACAACAAGCATTGCAACTCTTACAACGATATTATTCTTTGGTCTTTAAGCAAACAAATCTAGAACAATTGAGCGTGCAACAGTTTGCCGAGTACATCCAAATTGTTTGGGGAGCATCGTATAGTGACTATCGTGAGATGTATGAACTGAATTTGGCATTGATCTTTAAAATTGCGCAATCCATCGTACAAGATGCCCTTGTTCCACCTCAAAAAATACAGTTTGGTTATCTTCCTCATACGGCGTTGTATCATTATGAAAAGTTTTATGGATGTCCTATTCATGTACAAGCAGGGCAATATGCCATTCGATTTTCAAATCAAATTTTAAAAGCGAAAAGTATTGCAGGAGATCAACAGCTTAATCATGTGCTATCCACACAGGCACAACAATCTTTAAATAGTGTGACTTCTTCTGAGTTACAGCAACAACAATTTAGACAGAAAATACAAACTTATATCGAGCAGGGATTGGCTCAACAAGAAGAGGTCTTGCAAAGTTATGTTGCTAAACGTTTGCATTGTTCTGAGCGAACTTTGCAACGTCAACTAAAAGCTTATCAACTTAACTTTCAGGATATTTTAGATCAATATCGTTTAGAACAAAGTAAGTTGTATTTGCAGCAAGGAAAATCCCTTTCTGAAATTGCTGAACGGCTAAATTATGCAGATCAAAGTGCATTTGGACGTGCTTTTAAACGGTGGACTGGTGTGACACCGAAACAGTTTTTAAAGTCTCTTTAATTTTAAAATCAAAACTAAAGAGACTTTGCAAATGTTTAAGATGTTTTTAATCGTGGATAATTAAACAAGATCGCTAAAATCGCAAATACGGCAAGAATCCAACAATAGTAAATATGTCCAATTAACTCGACTGGCGAGAGCTTTGCAATTGAGCAAGCCAAAAGCAATTGAGCACCGTAGGGAATAATGCCTTGAATCACGCAAGAAAAAATATCTAACAGTGCTGCACTACGTTTCGGATCAACACCATATTCTTTAGCCACTTCACGAGCCATATCGCCTGATAAAATGATCGCAACTGTATTATTCGCAACAAACAAATTGGAGAAGACCACAAGAAAACTAATGCCTAATTCCCCAGCACGCTGACGACCAAATTTAAATAGACCGGTGATACGATAAATTTTTTCGATTAACCACTGTAAACCACCTTCTTTTTGCATCAAAGCAGACAGACCGCCAAGTAACATTGATAGTAGTGCAACTTCAAACATTCCCACGAAGCCATCATAAATAGAAGAATTTAATTTCAATAAATCAAATTCAGGCTTTTCAATCAGACCGATGATTCCAGATAGCACCACTCCAATCATTAAAACTGCAAGTACATGTAATCGGCTGAATGCTAGAAAAAAGACTGCTAGATAAGGCAAAATTAACCATAAATCATAAGTTTTTGATTGAATTGATTCAGCTTGTTGGCTGAGTAGCACATAAGCAATCAAGGTCATGATGGCAGCAGGCAAAGCAATCCAAACGTTGACTCTAAATTTATCTCGAAGTTCGACATTTTGACTTCTTGTGGCAGCAATCGTTGTATCAGAGATCATGGACAGATTGTCACCAAACATTGCACCACCAACGACAGCACCAATCGCATAAATTGGTAAAATGTCAGTCGCTTGAGTAAAACCAAAAGCAATCGGTGCACAAGCAGCAATTGTACCCATAGAAGTACCCATAGCAGTAGCAATAAAGGCTGAAATGATAAACAGCATGGGTAATACGAATTCAGCTGAAATCAATGACAAACCTAATTGAACTGTGGCATCAACGCTTCCAATGGCACTTGATACACTTGCAAAAGCACCAGCCAACATGAATACCATGAACATTAAAATAAGGTTCGGATGACTCGCGCCTTGAAGAAACTCTTCGATGGCTGTGTTGAGTTTCTGTTTGTATAGCAGTAAAGCTAAAATGATGGCAGGGATTGCTGCGACTGGCGCTTTTACTTGATAAAAGGCAAATTCTGTCCCAATCATTGAATGATAGAGACCACTCCCGAGAAAGATGATCAAAAATACCAATAAAGGTAACAAAGCAAGCGCATTGCTTTGCACTTTTTCCTGAGAGTAGGCAGACATAAAAAATAAAAGAATATTTAAAAATTGCGCCTAGTATAAAGGAGCTTTGGTGATTTCTAAAATGCAGGTGGTTTTCTTGAAAATTAGGAATCTTTGATCATTGAGAATTCAGCCAAAATATAGATAAATGTGTCAGGGCTGTTGTAAGTAGCAATATTCACGTTGCAATCACGTCAAAACCTGTTCAATGAGCAAAAAATAGCGTTACAATGCAGTGTTTTTGTATGTCTACAAACAACTCCTCAATTTATATAAATCAAGGAAAGCATAATCCTATGTCACGTCTTGCCACTCGTTTTGAACAGCTTAAATCTCAGCAATGTAAAGCGCTTGTTTCTTATGTTATGGCAGGTGACCCGCATCCACAGGTAACTGTTCCATTACTTCACCAAATGGTTGAAGCTGGCGTCGACGTTATTGAGTTAGGTTTACCATTCTCAGATCCGATGGCCGATGGTCCAGTCATTGCACTAGCTGCTGAGCGTGCATTGGCAGGTGGAACCAATACACTAGATGCGTTGGATATGGTCAAAGCCTTTCGTGAAAAAGATCAAACCACACCTGTTGTTTTAATGGGATATTTGAATCCTGTTGAAGTGATTGGTTATGAAAAATTTGTTGCATATGCAAAAGATTGTGGTGTTGATGGTGTACTTCTTGTGGATCTTCCACCTGAGGAGTCTAAGCAATTTGGTGAAGTCTTAAAACAAAATGAGATGGATCAAATTTTCTTATTAGCACCAACATCAACTGATAAGCGTATTCAGCATGTGGTGAATCATGCGAGCGGTTTTGTTTACTATGTGTCATTAAAAGGTGTGACAGGTGCAGCAACATTAGATACCTCAGAAGCTGCAGCTCGTATTGCGAAAATCAAAACCATGACCAACGTACCTGTTGGTGTTGGATTTGGTATTAGCGATGCTGCATCTGCAAAAGCAATGGGTCAAGTTGCTGATGCCGTGATCGTCGGTAGTGCTTTCGTTAAATCTTTTGCGACATTGCCAGCAGATGATGCTGTGCAAGAGACGGTAAATAAAGTGAAGGAGCTTCGAGCTGCGCTCGATGAGTTAGTATGAGTCAAGAGTTAACAACAGGGAAGGTTCTTAGCCCTTCAACGCCTTGGATTGAGCGTCAAGTCCCTGGTATTCAAGTTGCTACTGAGCAGCAGACATTCAAAGCAACTTTTACTGAGCCTACGATTGAATGCCCAGAGTGTCATGCATTGGTGACACGTACAGCAATGTCTTTCAATGCTTATGTTTGTCCTCAGTGTGACGAACACTTGCGTATGCGTGCCCGTGATCGCTTAAACTGGTTTTTTGATCAAGTTAATGCAGAGTTGGGACAAGAGTTTGCGGCTAAAGACCCATTAAAATTTGTGGACAGTAAACCTTATCCTGAGCGTATGCGCGAAGCTCAAGATAAAACAGGTGAAACAGAAGCTTTGGTTGTGATGCAAGGTTCACTCAAAGGTTTAGACCTAATCGCTTGTGCTTTTGAGTTTGACTTCATGGGTGGCTCAATGGGGACAGTCGTAGGTGATCGTTTTGTCCAAGCGGCTGAACGAGCAATTGAATTACGTCAACCTTTAATCTGTTTTGCTGCATCGGGTGGTGCTCGTATGCAAGAGGGTATGTTGTCTTTGATGCAAATGGCACGTACTTCAGCCGCGATTCAGCGAATGAAAGATGCACGTCTTCCGTATCTGGTTGTGTTGACACATCCTGTCTATGGTGGTGTTACCGCTTCTCTCGCAATGTTAGGTGATGTACATATTGCTGAGCCTAAAGCGATGATTGGATTTGCAGGTAAGCGCGTAATTGAGCAAACAGTTCGTGAAAAGTTAGAAGAACCATTCCAACGTGCTGAATATTTGCTTGATCATGGTGTGGTCGATCAAATTGTTCATCGTCATGCATTACGTGATACTGTATATAGACTTGTTGCTAAATTGATGAACTTACCTTGACACAGCAAACACCACATTCTGATGATACATTAACAACATGGCTCGATTATTGGAGCCATGTTCACGTTACGGGCATTGATTTAGGATTGGAACGCGTTATTCCAGTTGCTGAAAAGCTTGGAGTAATGAAACCCAATGCAAAAGTTTTTACGGTTGCAGGGACCAATGGCAAAGGCTCAACTACAACGACGCTTGCTGCGATTTTAAATGCGCAAGGCTATAACGTGGGGCTTTATCAATCGCCACATATTTACCGTTTTAATGAGCGGGTAAGGTTAGCTGGGCAAGAGGTTAATGATCAAAGCCTTATCGATGCTTTCGTACTCGTAGATCAAGCACGTCGTGAGTGTGGATTAAGTTTATCTTTCTTTGAAGCAACCACTCTGGCTGCTTTTTTGATTTTTAAACAAAAGCAATGTGATGTATGGGTTGTCGAAGTAGGACTCGGTGGTCGCTTAGATGTGGTCAATGTGATCGATCCTGATATTGCCGTGATTACCAATATTGGTTTGGATCATGTGGATTGGTTGGGCGATACAATTGAAAAAATCGCTTTTGAAAAAGCTGGAATTATTCGTCCGAATATTCCCGTGATTTTTGGTGGTAATCAACCTTTACCGCAAGCGATACAAGATAAAGCGCTTGAATCTAACGCTAATCTATACGCATTAAACCGAGATTATTTTTATCAATTAAATGATGACGGTCTGTCATGGTGTTTTGCTTCTTCAGGTACAACATTAAAGTTGCCGACAGGACATTTGGCAATTGAAAATATTTCAACTGCTGTAGCTGCAATCTTAGTAAGTGGTTTGCCTATTTCTCAATCCACAATTGCTCAAGGTATTCAGCATGCTTCATTGCAAGGACGATTTGAAATTCGTCAAATTCAAAACAAAACCGTTATTTTCGATGCAGGGCATAACCCTCATGGTGTCGAATTTTTGTTGAACCAGTTGCGAAAATTCTTAAAATACAATAAACAGTACACAGAAGTTGTGGCTGTATTCTCAATGTTGGCAGATAAAGATATTGCATCTGTAACTGATTTACTAAAAACAACAGTAAAAAATTGGTTTATTGCTACTTTAGATGTGCCTCGAGCTGCACCAATGCAACAATTAAATGAAGCATTGGCAGGTCAACAGGTGCACGAATTTAGCAGTATCCAGCAAGCGTTTGAAATCGTGTTGAAACAATGTAATAACAATCAACTGATTTTAGTCTGTGGTTCGTTTCATACTTTAGAAGCGGTCTGGGAGTATTTAGAAGAATGTCAATGAATAACAAACAACGTTGGATGGGCGGCGTTGTTCTACTTGGAGGAGGTGTTTTATTGGCAGCCTTACTTCTCAAGGGCAATGAAGAAATAGAGCAAGACAAAGCACAAGCAACAATCTCTCATCCGATTCCCAAAACTCAATCAAACTCAAATACAGCACAACCTTTACAAGATGGTGAAATGGTTTCACTCCAACCACTTGCTGTGGATGTTGAAACTGAAAAGCGATTACTTGAAGAGCAGCGCCTCGCTCGTGAAAAAGCTGTTGCAGAGCAAGAAGCCAGAGCCGCTGAGTTCTTGAAAATGCAACAAGAAGCTGAAGCTGCTGCCGCGCGTAAAGCTGCTGAAGAATATGCAGCTTTAAATGCACGCCGTAGTTCAGAGCAAGAAAGTTCAGATAATATTCCCCCTGAACTTGCAGAAGATGACAAAGCAAAAGCTCAGCGTCTAGCTGAGGAAAAGCGAAAGTTAGATGAAAAAAAGAAAGCTGAACAACAAAAGCAAGATCAACTTAAGTCAGACGCTGAAAAGAAGCTAGCGGAAGAAAAACGTAAAGCTGAAGCTGAGAAAAAAGCAGCAGAAGATAAACGTAAGGCTGAAGCAGATAAAAAGGCTGCTGAAGAAAAACGCAAAGCTGAAGCTGAGAAAAAGGCAGCAGAAGACAAGCGAAAAGCTGAAGCTGACAAAAAAGCGGCTGATGATAAAAAACGTAAAGCTGAAGAAGACGCCAAAAAGAAAGCTGAGGCTGAAAAAGCACGCGATCTTATGGAAAATGGCGATAAGAAGTGGATGGTTCAAGTGGCATTGGCTGCAAACCAAGCAAATGCAGATGCTGTCGTATCCAAGCTACGTGCTAAAGGCTATAAAGTCACAACCAGTTCTACCTCGAAAGGTATTCGTATTATGGTTGGACCTGCCAAAGATCGTGATGTTGCTGATGCAACTCGGAAAAAGATTTCTTCTGATGAAAGTCTGAATATGAAATCAGCTTGGGTAATTGACTGGGTTCCTCTAGATCAAAGATAAATAGTTGTTTAAGTAAGCTAAGTATCCTTGAAGTTGAGCTGATTGTGCGTTTTTCATCGAATATGAGATGAAGTAATGGAACAAACTGATTTAAAGATACTTGAAAAATTTAGTTTTTCGCCAGACTCAGCAATTGGAGCATTGTCTGGCGTTGCTTACTTAGGCGACTACTTATATTTCGTTGGGGATGATGTTCGTTACTTATTAAAAACTAGCCTAAAAAATAAAATTACTGCAACAACAACTTTTGAAAAAGTTCCTTTATTGGAATCATCTGAGCAAGAAGCTCTCACCGTATTAAGCAAAGCAGAAAAGCCTGATTTTGAAGCATTAAGTTGTATCATTTTTAATGAACAACTTCATTTATTGGTTATGGGCTCAGGTTCGACTGAAAAGAGAAAGCAAGCTCTCCTCTATAATCCGTCTAATCATCAAGTCCAGACTTTGCTCGATAAGTTGGATTATGATTATTTGCAGCACTGCGTTGCACTCACAGGCGGAGCAGATTTAAATATAGAAGCAGTATGCTCAGATAGTCATCATCTTTATATCTTCCAACGTGGCAACATTAATCACTTTCATGGTGTTTTAGTATTTGATCTAGAAAAAATTCAAGCACATAAATCTTTAGAAAATGCTCTTATACGTTCATTTAATCTCACATTACCTGAGATTAATGGTTCAGTAAGCGGTATTTCAGATGCTTATTTTTTTGCGGATAAGAATGTGATCGTTGCAACCGCTGCCGTCGAGCAAACCTTAAATACCTACGATGATGGTGCAGTGTTAGGAAGTTATATTTTAGTGCTCTCACCGAAAGGGGAAGTCCTAAATTCCTTTTTGATCCAAGATGCTGAGGGAAACACTTTAGCCATTAAGGTAGAAGGGATAACTTGGCTTGAGTCAAATGCTGATGGAGAGGTCTTCTTATTAGTCACCGATAGTGATGGTGGTCTTTCCGAAGTGATCACGGTTTTGCTCAAGAATTCGGTTTTTACCAAACTAGATACTTATATTAAGTTTCGTTAGTCAATTTACAATCTTAAAAATTTATTTCTAGAGTCTTAATTATTCTAATAATAGTGAGAGGTTTTTTGCCAAGAAAATCGACCTCTCAAGTGAGTTTTAAGTTTTAACTTGAAGGGGTGGATAATTGCTGCTGAATCCATTGTACATTTTCTGAGGTAAATAGATTTTCAATGTTTTTCCAAATGATATGGTAGCCATATCCTCCTTGTTTCATTTCTTTGACTGCATTTTCAATTGACCAATTTTCAAAAATAATACGATACATCGCAATGGTTGCACCTGTTCGATCTGATCCGTGATAACAATGAACAAGGACTTTTTGATTATTTTTTTTTGCAATCTGAATAGCTTGCATCGCTTGAAGTAAGTCTTGGCGATTAATTGCCCATGTTTGAATTGGTATATGTACTAAATTTAGCGATTGATTTTGGAGAACTTTTGCATCTTCATTTCGAGCTCTTAAATTGATCACCGTTTCAATCTGATATTTTTTTAGTAAAGGTATTAACTCAGAATTGGGTTGTTCACTGCGATAAACATCCTGACTGATCTGATAAAAATTATGCGTATCCGAGATTAAAGCCCCCCAATTTTGAGGGCGTTGAGATTGCTCTATACTCGGATGTGTCATACATCCATTTAGACTTAATGTTGAAACAACAAAAACAGTAATAAATATTCTTTTCATTTTATTGATAGCGATTAAATTCATAAGGGTCGTGGGCACAAATTAACTCAATCCTGGGTTCATGTTGAGCGAGATATTGTAACTGTTTAAGGTTTTGCAAACGTAGTTGGTTATCTTCAGCCAATAACCGTTCAGTGAAATCTAAAGCTCTGAGTTTGTTTTTTGGGTTTAGCTCAAGATGAGTGTAATAGGCATCGCCACAGAACAACATCCAGCCATCGGCCTTTTTAATCGCAATTCCACAGTGCCCAGCGGTATGCCCAATCAAGGGAATCATTAAAATTTCATCGTGAAATAACGGAAGCCCTTTAACTTTTTGTAAGTTAAACCATGGCTCGCCATCATTATGTTCAGCAAAGTTCCAATAGCGATGCTGTTTAAACTGTTCAGTCTTATAACGAAGTTTGCCTTTGGTTGTAAGTGATTGAGTGGCATTAAACTCCGCCGCTAAAAGATGCACTGTGGCATTTGGAAAATCAGAAATTCCACCAGCATGATCAAAATCCAGATGGGTCACAAAAATATGTTTTACATCACTCGGATTAAAACCAAGTCGCTGTATCTGCTGAATGGCAGTTAGTTTTAGGTTCGGTACAATTGAGCCAAATTGTTTGAGTAAACTCCCTAATCGCTGTTCAGTATGCAGATAATCTTGAAGTCCTAAGCCTGTATCAATTAAGACTAGACCGCGATCAGTTTCAATGAGGAGACAATGACAGACTAGATGTGCTTTCCAACCTTTTTGACCAAACAGCGGGGCGCAAACTGGACAGAAACTTCCACAGTGCAAATGATGAATGTTATAAATCATAGCGTTCTTATTTTATTAAAGTTTAAGATTTCTCTTATAACGTATCAAATAAGAAAACTAAAATGAAATTTTATAAGCTTAAAAAAATGCCGATCGATATGATAGGCGCTGAAGTTAGAAAAATAGAATTTTGTTTTAATAAGTGGTTTGGTAAGGTACGTCGAGTATTTCTATACGACGTATCTCATCAGTCTTGCACTTCGCTCAAAACCTTGAATTAGCTTCAATCTTACTCAGGCTGAGGCGTGAGACGTAAATAAGGTTTTACAGCAGCGTAACCCTTTGGAAAACGTTGTTTAATTTCCTCCTCATCTTTGAGTGATGGGACAATAACAACATCCTCTCCGTGCTGCCAGTTTGCTGGGGTCGCCACTTTGTGATGATCTGTCAACTGTAATGAGTCAATTACACGTAATACCTCATTAAAGTTTCGACCTGTTGATGCAGGGTAGGTAATAATCAAACGAACCTTTTTATTGGGATCAATAATAACCAATGAGCGCACGGTTAGAGTTTCACTGGCATTAGGATGGATAAAATCATACAGCTCTGAAACTTTACGATCTTTGTCTGCAATAATTGGGAAATTCACCGTTGTGTTTTGAGTTTCATTGATATCCTGAATCCAGCTTTTATGTGATTCCACATCATCCACAGATAAAGCGATTGCTTTTACGCCTCGTTTTGTGAATTCATCTTTGAGCTTTGCGGTGAACCCCAGTTCTGTCGTACAAACAGGTGTAAAATCAGCAGGATGTGAAAATAGAATCCCCCAGTGGTTACCTAGAAACTCATAAAAATCAATTCTTCCTTCGCTCGATTCTTGTTGGAAATTTGGAGCAATATCACCTAAACGTAATGTCATACTTCGTCCTCAGAACATTTCTAATCTTATGTGTGTTGGATTAATATGCGCCAGAAGGCTTAGAAGTAAAAATATTGTTTTTTGATGTTTTTATGAGTTTAAAAGATATAGAGCTGGGTTTGGTTGGAAAATTGATCGGAAATTCACATTTTAGTCGATGTAACTTATAGTCAAATTTGCTACATTAACTGACTTTGGTTGCTTGTGGTCAGAATTGCCTCGCAGATTTTTTTACCTGTTTGGATGCAAAGCCCTTGTAGTTCTTATTTCTGACTCCATAATAACAGCTAAGAAAAAATTACCTATTTAAACAAACAGGATTAGAGAGTTTATTCATGTTGGCAAGTCTGATCGGAGGTATCTTCGGTACTAAAAATGAGCGTGAGCTCAAACGCATGCGTAAAATTGTTGAACAAATCAATGCGCTTGAACCGACGATATCTGCTCTTAACGATGCAGACCTTTCTGCAAAAACTCAAGAATTCAAAGAAAGATTTAAAAACGGTGAAAGCCTAAATAAATTATTACCTGAAGCATTTGCAGTTTGTCGTGAAGCTGCAAAACGCGTGATGGGAATGCGTCACTATGATGTTCAGTTGATTGGTGGTATCACACTGCACGAAGGCAAAATTGCTGAGATGCGTACAGGTGAAGGTAAAACCCTGATGGGTACTTTGGCGTGTTACCTCAATGCATTGAGTGGTCAGGGTGTGCATGTCATCACTGTCAATGACTATCTTGCACAACGTGATGCTGAACTCAACCGCCCATTATTTGAGTTTTTGGGTTTAAGCATAGGTGTAATTTATTCGATGCAAATGCCTGCTGAGAAAGCACAAGCTTATTTGGCAGACATTACTTACGGTACGAACAACGAATTTGGATTTGATTATCTTCGTGACAATATGGTGTTTTCTCTACAAGAGAAAAAACAACGTGGTTTAAGTTATGCGATCATCGATGAAGTAGACTCGATCTTAATTGATGAAGCACGTACACCATTGATTATTTCAGGTCAAAGTGAAGATTCATCGCATTTATATCAGTTAATCAATAGCATTCCTCCAACATTAAAACCTCAGAAAGAAGAAAAAGTGGCTGATGGCGGACACTTCTGGGTTGATGAGAAACAACGCTCAGTTGAAATGACTGAGGTTGGTTACGAGACTGTTGAGCAAGAGTTAATCCGTATGGGATTACTTGCTGAGGGTGAAAGTCTTTATTCTGCTGCGAACCTAAATCTGGTTCACCATGTCACTGCTGCGATTCGTGCGCATTATCTCTATCAAAAGAACGTTCACTACATTATTGGCATTAATCCTCAGACTCAAAAAGAAGAAGTGATTATTGTTGATGAAAGTACAGGTCGTACGATGCCTGGTCGTCGTTGGTCTGAAGGTTTACACCAAGCGGTTGAAGCCAAAGAAAATATGGAAATTCAGCCTGAAAACCAAACTTTGGCAACCACAACGTTCCAGAACTATTTCCGTTTGTATAAAAAGCTTTCAGGCATGACAGGTACAGCTGATACTGAAGCTGCTGAAATGAAAGAAATCTACGGTTTAGATGTTGTTATTATCCCAACTCACCGTCCGATGGTGCGTAAGGATCACAACGACTTAATTTATTTAAATCGTAACGGTAAATACAACGCAATTATCGAAGAAATTACCAATATTCGTAAGCAGGGTGTTGCGCCGATTTTGATTGGTACTGCAACGATTGAGGCGAGTGAAATTTTATCTGCAAAGTTATTACAAGCAGGTATTCAACACGAAGTCCTCAATGCAAAACAACATGAGCGTGAGGCGGACATTATTGCTCAAGCAGGTAGTCCAAACGCCGTAACGATTGCAACAAACATGGCAGGTCGTGGTACCGATATTTTGCTTGGTGGTAACTGGAAAGCCAAACTCGCAAAAATTGAAAATCCTACGCCAGAAGATGAAGCTCGTTTACAAGCGCAGTGGGAAAAAGATCACGAAGATGTATTGAACTCAGGTGGTTTGCATATCATTGGTTCAGAGCGCCATGAATCACGTCGTATTGATAACCAGCTACGTGGTCGTGCGGGTCGTCAGGGTGACCCTGGTGTTTCTCGCTTCTACTTATCGCTTGAAGATGATTTGATGCGTATCTTCGCGGGTGATCGTGTTGTTGCCATGATGCGTGCAATGGGCTTACAGGAAAATGAAGCCATTGAACATAAAATGGTGAGTCGTTCTATTGAAAATGCACAGCGTAAAGTTGAAGCACGTAACTTTGATATTCGTAAAAACTTATTGAAGTATGATGATGTAAATAATGAACAACGTAAAATTATTTACTCACAACGTGATGAGATTTTGGCAGAAAGTACATTACAAGATTATATCGAAGAGATGCATAAAGAGGTGATGAAAGGTGTTATCGCGAACTTCATTCCACCTGAATCTATCCATGATCAATGGGATATTCCTGGTCTAGAAACCGCTTTACGTACGGATTTAGGTATCGAGCTTCCTGTACAGCAATGGTTAGATCAAGATCGCCGCTTGGATGAGGAAGGTCTGATTGCACGTATTTCTGATGAAGTGATTTCACGTTATCGTCAACGCCGTACGCAAATGGGTGATGAATCTGCTGCGATGTTAGAGCGTCACTTTATGCTGAACTCTTTAGATCGCCATTGGAAAGATCATTTAGCTGCGATGGATTATTTACGTCAGGGTATCCACTTGCGTGGCTATGCTCAGAAAAATCCAGAGCAGGAATATAAGAAAGAAGCATTTAATTTGTTTGTGAACATGTTGGGTATTATCAAATCAGACGTTGTGACTGATTTATCTCGTGTTCATGTACCAACAGCAGAAGAATTGGCTGAGCTTGAAGCACAACAACAACGTCAAGCTGAATCAATGCGTTTATCATTTGAACATGATGATGTAGATGGTTTAACGGGTGAAGTGACTGCATCTGAAGAGTCTGAATATTCAGCGAATAATGCTCCATTCCCAGTTCCAGAAAGCCGCAATGCACCGTGTCCTTGTGGTTCAGGATTAAAATACAAACAGTGTCACGGTAAAATTTAAACTTCGATATCGTTTGATAAAAAAAGCAGGGTTAATCCCTGCTTTTTTTACGAGAAGTAACTTGAGTCGTTAAGTGCTTTATAGTTTCATTATTCAATAGAATGACTTTGACTGAATTCGCATGAAACGCGGGAAGACAATGAAAAAACCATTACAACTTTTAATTTTAGCGAGTGTTGCGGTATCAAGTGTAGGCTTTGCTAATGAAGCACCACAAGCAACGATCACAACCACAGTAGACAAAGTACTTGCAGCAAAAGGCGCGACGACAGCTGAAGCTCAAGTTAAACGTGAAGTGACCACAGTAATCAGCCCTCGTACAGGGATTCGATATACACTTGGAGATACAGGGAATCGCCCAATTGTTTTGCAAACAGCGGCTATCGCACCTGCTAACTCTGCCAATATCAATCGTATCGTAGCTGCTAACCCGGCATTATCTGCAAAGAGTCAGGAAAAGGCGAAGATCGCACTCATCGGTGAAGCCGCAGTACAAGCTGCTGATGCAGCCGCAGTACAAGCTGCTGATGCAGCCGCTGCTCAAACAGCAAGTGCTCAAGCACCACAAGCTACCAATCAATAAAAGTTTCAACAAAAAAAGGAGATGCAGATGCATCTCCTTTTTTTTACAGCTAATTAAAGAAAGCTAGGTAATAAAATCAGACCAATAATGATTGCAAACATCAGCCATTTTGCAAGATAGTAAACTTTACGATTACGTTGTTTTAAACCACGACCATAATGATGTACGGCATAGCCATACTTGAAAATTCGATTGATAAAACCTGTTTTATCTTGATCATCATTCGGTGAACTTGCTGCTGACATAACATTGCGACCAAACCAATGATTGATCTTCTGAGCCCAGCCCCATTTCATTGGACGCTCGATGTCACAGAATAAAATAATACGGGTCTGATCCGTTTTATTTTCAGCCCAATGTACAAAAGTCTCATCAAAAACAGTTGCTTCACCATCGCGCCAGCTATAGCGTTCTTGATCAACTTCAATAAAACAGTCATCGCTGTTTGGTGTTACTAAACCTAAATGATAACGAACTGAACCCGCATAAGGATCACGATGTTTACCTAAATAACTTCCAGATGGAAGTTCAGTAAACATTGCTGCTTTTACTGAAGGAATACTTTCTAACAAGGCAACTGTCTTAGGGCAAAGTTGTTGAGCTGATGGATGGCTAGCTTGATACCATTTTAAATAAAAACGTTTCCAACCACGTTTGAAGAAGGTATTAAAACCTGCATCGTTGTTCTTTTCAGCTGCTTTAATTTGATTTTGTAGCTGGATTGCTTCTTCACGGATTACTTGCCAATTGTCCTGTAATGGTTTGAGCTCAGGAAACTGCGCCACATCAAAGAATGGTTGGTTCGGTAATTTAGAGAAACCAGTCATAAACATATTAACTGGTGCTAGAAATGTCGAATGGTCGAATAATTGTCGAGATGCTTTTAATCGTTCTTTGCCACGATAATAAGTGTATAAAAAACTGACCAAAAATACGGCAACGATAATCACTGCGTACATGAGCACAATCATCTAAAAAAAGGGAGTCGCGTATTTTAGCACAAAAAATATTAGCGGGAGAGATGTTGTAGCGTTTGAAAAAGGGTGAGTGGAATTGGCCGACAAATGGTTTGAGTGAACCTCTTATGACGTTCACTCAATTAGAACATATAAATTAGACTTGGTTATTTACATCATCGTGTTTGGTTTCACGGATGAACAAAAACGCGATTAACGAAAGAATTGACGCTAGACTTAAATACATTCCAACAGCACCTAAACCATAGTTTTCAGCAAGTTTGGTTGCAATGTAAGGGGCAAAGGATGCACCAAAAATACCTGCTAAGTTGAAAGTTAATGCTGAACCTGTATAACGGACTGATGTTGGAAAAATCTCAGAAAGTACAGTTCCAATTGGTCCGTAAGTGAGTCCCATGATTGAGAGACCAATACATAAAAATAGGAACACAAGTAATGGGCTACCAGACCCTAAAAGCGGCGCAAAACAAAGTCCAAATAATGCTGATAAGATACAGATAGCAACCGATGTATTTTTACGTCCAAACTTTTCAGCAAGAATCGCTGAAACAGGAATGAAAGCTGCAAAGCAAAGTGTTGCGATCAATTGTAATTCAAGGAAATCACCGCGAGCATATCCCAGTTTTGTTGTACCCCAGTTGAGTGCAAAAACAGTTGTGAGATAGAACACGACAAAAGTACAAATCGCAGCAACAGTACCCAAGACCAACATTGGGAAATGTTTCGTCATAACCTCTTTGAATGGGACATTAACTTCTTTTTGTTTGTCTAAAACTTTTTGAAATGCAGGAGTCTCATGCAATTTCAGACGGATATAGAGACCAACCAGAACTAACACCGCACTTGAGACGAATGGAATACGCCAGCCCCAAGTCATGAAATCTTGTTCTGACATAAAAGCATTCAATAATAGGAAAGAACCTGTTGCGAGGATAAAACCAATCGGGGCACCCAGTTGAGGGAACATGCCATACCATGCACGTTTGCCTTCAGGTGCATTTTCAGTCGCCAGTAGAACAGCACCACTCCATTCACCACCAAGACCGAGACCTTGACCTAAACGGCATAAAGCTAATAGTAAAGGAGCTGCAAGACCAATTTGTGCATAGGTTGGCAGCAAACCGATACAAACGGTTGATATCCCCATAGTGAGTAAAGCTGCGACTAAAGTTGCTTTACGTCCAATTCGATCTCCCAAATGTCCAAAAATTGCGGCTCCGATCGGGCGAGCAATAAAGGCAATTGCAAAAGTTGCGAGGGATTTTAGTACAGCGGCACCATCACTACTTTCTGGGAAAAATAAATGAGGAAAAATTAAAACGGCTGCAGTTGCGTAGATATAGAAGTCAAAAAACTCAATCGTGGTACCCACGAGACTGGCAAATAATACCCTTGTTTTTGAATTGCTTGCCACTTCGGGGGTGACAGTCGTAGTGCTAGACGACATACGAGACCTTATTTTATTTGATCAAGACACAGAAATATGGACTTGAGAATTCCTTGAATGCAAAGTCTACTCATGAAACTAGTGTCATTTCTTTTGGCCTGTTGACAGGAGTTAAAGTACATAACAGTAGATTGCAAGAAAGTGTAAACCTGCCCCTATTAGCACAAATACATGCCAAATTGCGTGGGTATATCTTACCTTTTTTAAAGCATAAAACAATGTGCCGACAGTATAAGCAAGCCCACCCGCAATCAATAACTGGATTGCTTCTTTTGATAGATAACGTTGCATATCATCCATAACCAACACGGCTAACCACCCCATGATGATATAGGCAGCCAAAGATACTTTTTGAAAACGATGAATTAGGATCAGTTTAAATACCGTCCCAATCAAGGCGATGATCCATAGCGCAATTAATAAATAATGTGCTTTCGCTGTCGGGATTGCGATACTTAGAAAGGGGGTATATGTTCCTGCAATCAGATAATAAATCGCAGTATGGTCAAGTTTTTTATACCAGTAGCGTTTCATTCCATCTTGAGAGAAATGGTAAAGCATAGAACTGCTGAGGAGTAATACAAGACTGAACCCATATACCCATAAACTCATCCATTGTCCGAAAGGTAGTCCATATCCTTTGATAATTAGAAACACCGATGCAATTAGCGCCAGAGCTGCCCCAATCCCGTGACTATAGGCATTAATTAATTCTTCTTTGGGATCATAATTGGTTAGAAAATTAGCGTTCATTGAGCTTCTAATAGTATAAAAATACAACTGTATCGTAATGCAATTTCCCTTTTAAAGTAAGACGCTATAAAATTTAGTTTCTATTTGTCAGGTTTTCACTATGTTTGCGCCCAAATTTTCCTTTGAACAAGAACCGCAATTTTTCTTGGAGATTCAGCAATCTATTGAAAACAATAGTTTTGATCGATTGATCTTGAGCCAATACAAGGGCGAAATGATAGATTTAGAGAAAATGACTTTTCGCATTATTGAACTGCAAAATCAAAGTATGCTGTCCTGTTTATATCATTATAAAACGCAAGATATTACTAAGAATTATCCGATTGAAGAGGGATTAGAGAAAATAGCCGAGCTGTTGGCTCAGTCGAAACAAGCCAATCTATTTACAATGCATCAAGATATTCAACTGAAAAAAAACAAAAAGAAAGCCATGTTGAATGCACAAAAAAAGCAAATCAGTGTAAACCAAGTTCAACAGCATCATGATCGTGAAAAACATCGATTTGTTCAGCAACAAAGTCCATTTCTTAAACATCTTGGAATTACCGATGAAAAGGCACAAATCATTCCAAGTATGGCGCGCAAGTGGAAACAGATTAATAAGTTTATTGAAATTTTTTCAAATGCTTATGAGCAAATTGATGCCTCTCAACAAGAACTTAATATTGTTGATTTTGGTTCAGGAAAAGGTTATTTAACTTTTGCTTTGTATGATTATTTATTAGAGCAAAATAAAACTCCGTTAATCACAGGTGTTGAACTGCGTTCGAATCTTGTACAGTTTTGCCAAAAAGTTGCAGATGATGTTGGATTTAATCATCTTGATTTCTTTGAAGGTGACGTGCGGAGCTATGCCCCAGAAAAGCTAGATGTCATGATTGCACTACATGCTTGTGATGTAGCAACCGACTTTGCAATTCATACAGGAATTCGTCTGAATGCCTCAATGATCATGTGTGCGCCATGCTGCCATAAAGAGTTGCGACCTCAATTAAAAAGCCCAGAGGTTTTACAACCGATGCTTCAGTTTGGCATTCATGCAGGGCAGCAGGCAGAAATGCTGACAGATACATTGCGTGCTTTGTTGCTTAAGGCTTACGGCTATGAAACTAAAGTTTTTGAATTCGTTTCACTGGAACATACCAGTAAAAATAAGATGATTTTAGCGACCAAGCGTAAAGATGTTCAGCAGCCTGATCCGAAAATTATGCAGCAAATTCGAGCCTTAAAACAGATGTATGGTATCCAAAAACAAAGCTTAGAATTGCTGTTACAAGATCAAATGCCGATCGAAAATTTAGGTTGTAAGTGCTAATTAAGCTGAGATCGAGATGTATAGAGTCCAAAGTGGTCACTGGGATAAGTTAGAGCAAGACGCAAAGTTCATTCGAAAACAAGTTTTTATAATTGAGCAGAACATTCCTGAAGAAGAGGAGTGGGATGATCAAGATATGATTCCAGATCATTTTGTTGTCTATGATCAAGATCAACCAATTGCGACTGCGCGTTTATTACAAAACAATAGTGTAGGGCGTGTGGCTGTACTCAAAGCTTATCGCGGACAAGGAATTGGACGTATGATTATGTTAGAGATTATTCGGCAAGCACATCAACAAGATCGAAAATTTCTTCAGTTATCTTCACAAGTTCACGCCATTTCATTCTATGAAAAATTAGGATTTTCGATACAAGGGGATGCATACGATGAGTGTGGAATTCCTCATATAAAAATGCAGTTGGTGATTGAAACTAAAAATCACTGAAACGAAGATTTAGATCATAACTTGCTCGATCGATGCTCAGATCGAGCAAGTTGTATTTCTTTATTGGTGTTGCTGATGTTGGGTTTCAACCTCTGAGCTTGCTTGAGCGTTTTCTTGAGCGATTGCTTTTTGTTGTTCTGCTGCTCGCTGCGCTCCAGGCATATAATCTGGTTCATTGCTCATAGCTAAGTAGAAGAAACTGAGAAAAATTGTACTAAGTACCCCAACGATAATGACAAATTTCCAACCTAATACGGTTTCACTTGAATCGTTGTGAGAGTTTGAGCGATTACTCATAGAAAATTCCAAAAATAAAATAAATAAAAAACTTGCTAGAACAACATCATTTAATCAATTTGATAAAAAGCCTAAACATTATATGGTTTTATAGTTTGTTTTGGGTTGTCTGATGATTTGTATTATTGATTGAAACTTGAAAGTTGATTTGCAAAAAAGAATAGTCTGAAATTAATATTTAGGGCTAAATTTAAGCGATTATTTAGAATTAGATATGATTTACATAAGTTTCCAAGTCTTCAATATTATAGTATTCAAAGACTTGGAATAGGTGAGATGATTATAGGGCGTTCCAATCTTCAATAGCTTTGAAGCCTGTTTCTAGACCAATATCATAACTATAACGAATCTTGGCTTTATTCTTGGTGAGTCGACCCGCCATATGTTTTAAGTCGGGTGGGCAAACCTCCAATATTTTTTGTTCAGATGCTGTTCTAACAAATTCAACAGATTCATTATAGCGTTGCGTTCTTGCTAATAAACTTTTGGCAAAACCATGTCGTTGCTTAAATGCGTACTTTGCAAGGAGTTGATCACCTTTACTACTGGCTTTGTAGTAATTTTTGGGGCGAGTTCTCAGTACCATGAGTTTAGATACATTAGTTTGTTTCGCCGTCCAAAGTACGGGGAGAGCATCTGCGACTCCGCCATCAAAGTAGGGTTCACCAAAAACTTCTACTGCTTGACGAGTAAGCACTGGAATAGAACTTGATGCACGTAATCCATCGAGAATGTTGTCTTTAGAGGCTTTGATATATGTTGCATCTCCTGAAATAGCATGGGTCAATACCATGTAGAACTCAGGATGATTGGCAAATAATTGAGCTTGATTGAGTGGATTTTCTTTTTCAACCACTTCCCACATCCATTTCAAATCAAGTAAGTCACCACCTTTGAAGAAGCGTCCATAATGAATGAATTCAGATCGAAGAGAATGATCTAGATAGATTTGTAGGGTGCGACCTTGTTGAGCTGCGAGGTAATTAGCGACATTGGTAGAACCAGATGAAACACCAACACAAAGATCAAATGGATTAAATTGTTGCAGTAAAAATGCATCTAAGACACCGCTGGTAAATGCGCCGCGCATTCCACCACCTTCAACGACCAGTGCTTGACGATTTTGGTGAAGCATTCAGTATCTCGAATAGGATGATAAATCCCTGTTTAACACGGATTTATCATCTTCGACAAGAATACTTTAGTGATTGTGTTGCTGATGCTCGCTATGTTGAGCTTCGCCATTTGCTGAAGATTGTGACATTTCAGCTGCTGCCGCTGCTTTTTTTTGATTCATTGGCATATAGTCAGGCTCATTATTTATGGCTAAATAAAAAATCACCATAAAGATAAAGCTTAAAATGCAAGTGATGATCAGTGCTTTCCAACCCCACGGCGAGGTTTCAGGACATAATTTCTCAGACATAAGACAAATTTCCAAAGGACAAAAAGTAAAGCAGAATTGGTATATTTATAGCACAATTTGTGATGGATTAGACGCAATTCGGTTTTCTATCAATAAATACAAAAAAGCTCATATCAGTTAAAGAAACTGATATGAGCGTAAAGTGAAGAGAGTGAAAAAATTATTGAATAATTTCTTTCTTCTGCGCTTTGTCTTTTAACGATTGTGGTGGATTGAAACGTTCACCATATTTAGCAGCCAATTCCTCTGAACGTTGTAGTGATTTTTCAATCCCATTTTGATTTAGGAATTGAATTGCACCACCAGTCCATGGAGCAAAACCGATTCCAAAAATTGAACCGACATTGGCATCAATTACTGATTCTAGAACACCTTCTTCATAGCAGCGTAAGGTATCGAGTGCTTGAACAAACAAGAAACGATCAATCATATCTTGTTCAGAAATATCATTCTCTTTCGTCCAACGGCTGAGCCCATCCCACAAATGTTTTTTGCCATTTTCTGGATATTCATAGAAGCCTGCACCTGCTGCTTTACCTTTACGATTTAGCTCGTGAATCATGGTGTGAACCACTTCATCTACAGGAGTTTTCGGTAAGTCTTTCCCTTCAGCTTGCAGTGCTTTGCGCGTTTCGCTTGCTACATGCTCAGTCAGAGTTAAAGATACTTCATCCTGAATCGCAAGAGGACCAACAGGCATACCAGCTTTGAGTGCTGCCATTTCGATTTTTGCTGGATGTACACCCTCAGCAAGAAGACGCATACCTTCTTGAATGAACGTACCAAACACACGACTGGTAAAGAAACCACGACTGTCATTTACCACGATTGGTGTTTTAGCAATTTGTTGTACAAAGTCATAGGCTTTAGCTAATGTTTCAGCTGAAGTTTCTTTGCCTTTGATGATCTCGACCAATTGCATTTTGTCGACTGGGCTAAAGAAATGTAAACCAATAAAGTTTTTTGCATCTTTACTTGCTGTTGCTAGACCTGTGATTGGTAAGGTAGACGTGTTCGATGCAAAAATTCCATCTTCCGCTAAATACTGCTCAGCTTCTTGAGTCACTTTGGCTTTGAGTTCTTGATTTTCAAATACTGCTTCAATGATTAAATCACAGCCTTGTAGATCAGCTGCATCAGCAGTAGCTGTAATAAGCGCTAACACTTGATCACGTTTTTCTGCGGTCATACGACCTTGTGAAACACGTTTATCAAGTAGCTTTTGTGAATAAGCTTTGCCTTTCTCTGCATTTTCTACAGACACATCTTTGAGTACGACAGGAATTCCTTTGATTGCGGTTGAATAGGCAATCCCTGCACCCATCATACCTGCACCTAAAACACCGACTTTCTTCGCTTGCCATTTAGCAACTTCAGCAGGACGACTCGCACCTGATTTAATTGCATTTAGACCATGCCAAAACGTACCGATCATGTTCTTCGACACTTGACCGACAGTCAGTTGCGTAAAGTAACGTGATTCAATACGAAGCGCGGTATCTACATCGACTTGTGCGCCTTCAACCGCAGCCGCCATGATTGCTTCAGGTGCAGGGTAGCAACCTTTGGTTTTGTCACGTAGCATTGCTGGCGCAATCGCAAGCACTTGTGCAACCGCAGGAGTGCTTGGACTGCCACCGGGGATTTTGTAGCCTTTCACATCAAATGGTTGCTGTGCTGCTTTTGTAGAAGGTGGATTAGCTTTCACCCAAGCAATTGCTTTTTCTAACAGCTTTTGTTCATTCTCAGCTGTGTCATGTACCAAACCAAGAGATTTTGCTTTATCGACACCAAATTGCTTACCTTCCATAAGGAACGGGAATGCATTTTGTAAGCCCAGCAAACGTACCATACGGACGATACCACCACCGCCAGGAAGTAGTCCTAAAGTCACTTCAGGTAAACCAAATTTAGTTTTTGGATCATTAATGGCAATACGATAATGACAACCTAAAGCGATTTCCCAGCCACCACCAAGCGCAGTGCCGTTTAAAGCTGCAACAACAGGCACACCTAAAGTTTCGATTGTGCGTAAGTCACCTTTGAGTTTTTCAATCATCTTGAAAAATTCAGTAGCGTGTTCAGGTTGTACCTGAATCAGCTCATCTAGGTCACCACCAGCAAAGAAGGTTTTCTTAGCTGAACGGAAAATAATACCTTTCAGATCAGTTTCAGCTTTAAGCTTTTGACTGACTTCATCTAAAGCATCACGGAACTCTGCATTCATGGTGTTTGCAGATTGACCAGATGAATCTAGTGTAAGAATTACAATATTGTCAGCGTTTTTTTCGTATTTAATAGCGCTCATGTTGTTCTCCTTACACCAACTCGATAATGGTAGCGATACCCATACCACCACCGACACATAATGTTGCTAGACCACGTTTTTTACCTTGACGCTCTAATTCATCTAACAAAGTTCCTAGAATCATGGCACCAGTTGCCCCTAATGGATGTCCCATCGCAATCGCACCACCATTGACGTTGACTTTCTCAGCAGGAACTTTCAGTTCTGTAATAAAACGCATTACCACAGCTGCAAAAGCTTCATTCACTTCAAATAAATCAATATCGTTGATGCTCAAGCCTGCTTTTTCTAATGCTTTACGTGCAGCAGGGGCAGGACCAGTCAACATAATGGTTGGATCTGTACCGACTAATGCAGTTGCAAGCACCTTGGCACGAGGTTTTAAACCTTGCTCTTTGACTGCTTTTTCAGAAGCCAATAACACCACCGCAGCACCATCAACGATACCTGATGAGTTACCCGCATGATGGACGTGATTGATTTTTTGAGCTTCAGGATACTTCTGTAAAGCAACAGCATCGAAGCCCATTTGACCCATCATTTCAAAGCTAGCATTCAGTTTTGCTAAACCTTCAACTGTGGTATTTCCTTTGATAAATTCATCTTTTTCTAAGATTGTTACACCTGCATGATCTTTCACAGGCACAACTGATTTATCGAAATAACCATTTGCCTGAGCGGCAGCAGCCTTTTGTTGCGAACCGACCGCAAATGCATCTACATCTGCGCGGCTATAACCATCTAAAGTTGCGATTAAGTCTGCACCTACACCTTGTGGAACAAAAGACGATTTCAAATTGGTTTCTGGATCAAGCGCCCATGGACCACCATCAGAACCCATTGGAATGCGTGACATTGACTCCACACCGCCAGCAACTACAACATCTTCCCAACCTGAACGAACTTTTTGTGCTGCCAAGTTCACCGCTTCTAAACCAGAAGCACAGAAACGGTTGATTTGTACGCCTGCGACATCATCATTCCAACCTGCAGCAATCGCAGCAGTTTTGGCAATATCCCCACCTTGATCACCAATCGGTGTCACACAACCGAGAACGATATCATCGACTTTAGATGTGTCGAGTTGATGGCGTTGTTGTAATTCATTCAATAATGTTGTGAGTAAAGTAATTGGTTTTACTTCATGTAATGAGCCGTCTTTTTTTCCTTTTCCGCGTGGTGTGCGAATGGCATCAATAATATAGGCCTCGCTCATAGCTGTTCCTTGTATTGCCTTAAATTAAAATCATTGTGCTTCGAGTGTACTCAATTTAAGTGTCAGTGCAATGATGATAAACATTGGTAAGTTTGATGTTTTTCGCCAATTCAGTTCACTATTGAATAGTTGAAATATTTAGTAAAATGCATGTCCATAATTCAACATAATTTGCTTGATGAAATTTATTAATATTATTGGTACTACGGGTTCTGGCAAATCTACGCTGGCTCGAAAGTTGGCGGAAAAATTAAAAATACAATATATCGAACTGGATGATTTACTATGGCTAGATGATTGGCAAGAATCTTCAAATGATGCATTTTTTTGCAAACTTAAACTGAGTATGAATGCAGCATCAACGGGATGGGTGATCGATAATCTTTATTCACGCAGTATTGATATGATTTGGTCTGAGGTGGATACGGTCATTTCGCTAGATTATTCTTTTTCTGTTAACTTTTATCGTCTTACTAAACGGACTTTGTGGTGTATTTTAAGTCGTGAGCGATTATGGAAAAACTCGAATAATAGAGAGAACTTGAAAATGGTATTCTCCCAAAAATCGATTTTTTTATGGATGTTTCAGAAATATCCACAAAATAAGAAAAGGTATTTAGCGATGATGAACAACCCTAAATACCAGCACATACGATTTATTCACCTAACTTCGCCTCGGAAGACAGCTGCTTTCATAAAACAAATGAGTGTTGATTGATAATTGGCATTAAAATCAGGGTGTTGGCTATATTTTTCAAGATAATTTTTGGGCTTTACGGCTGTAATACTTGTTATTAGATTGCTTATCAATCAGTTTTTTTCAAAACAATCTCTTTAAAAAAAATAGATTAAAATCTGAGATTAAACTATTGATTAGACAAGTTTAAATGAAAGAATTGACTATATTCAGATTCATTATATTCAGCAAAGGCTTCACCCTCTACGAAACCAAATTTCTTGTATAGATGAATTGCTGCATCAAAGTGGGAGTCTTTCCCCGTTTCTAAACTCACTTTTTGAAAATTGCTATGTTTAGCAATTTTCAAAAGATAATCGAGTAAGTGTGTCGCTACACCTTGACGTAGATGTTGGGGATGAGTCCGCATCGATTTAAGTTCAGCATGATAGGGGTTAAGCTCTTGAATCGCACCACAACCAAGAAGCTGATCATCACGCCAAAGTGTATAAAATCGAATGGAGTCTTTTTGTAGGCTGCTGAAATCGAGTGCAAAACTATGCTCAATCGGTGTGTTCTGATGCATGCCGTGCAAATGAATGCGTATGAGGTCTTGAACTTGTGGGTCTGAAAAATCGCCTTTTTTGATTATCATTATTTATCGTGATTGTTGAGGAATATAGTGGATTAATACCATATTTTTCAACAAGTGTTCAACTTTTTAGGGTTGAACACTTTGTCTGATTTAAGTTAATTGTGATGCCCATGCAACTGGCGATATAAACCTGGGGTAACACCAGTCCATTTTTTAAAGGCACGGTGAAAGGTACTGGTTTCACTAAAGCCAACTTGTTGAGCAACATCTTCTAAAGTGAGGTTTGGAGTGAGCAATAAATGAATCGCAGCGTCACGACGTAAGGCATCTTTGACACCTTGATAGCTTTTACCTTCCGCAGCCAAACGACGACGTAATGTTTGAGGAGATAAATACAACATAGATGCCACATCATTTAAAGTTGGCATTTCTTCACCGATTTGGCTCTTCAATACATCACGGATACGCGAAGTGAGTGAGTTGGTGTTTTTGAATTTCACTAGAAGTTGTGCTGGTGCGGCTTTTAAAAACTCTTCTAAAGTTTTTTCATCCTGACGAATAGGTAGATCTAAATAATCTGCAGCAAAGGTAATTTCTGTACGCGGTGCGTCAAACTGCATCACTGGTGCAAAAAATAGCGCATCATATTCATCAGCATGGTTAGGGCGTTCATAACCAAAATGGACACGCTCCAAAGGTAAGCGACGTTCGATTAACCACGAAGCAAGACCATGCCAAATCATCAGCATACTTTCCGTAATAAAATGATCAGGGTCAAGCGCTTTAGGAATGTGAGGTACTAAACGAGCTTCGTGTTTATCACGCTCTAAACTTACAGACCATTCATCACCGAATAATTTGTAAAATTGTGAGGAAAGTTCGAGTGCTTGTCCAAGTGTTTTCGAATGTATGATCAATTGGCACATGATCGCAAATGTACCTAAACGACGTGGTTGAACATCGAAACCAACGTGTTCGTCTTGGGTGACCATCCATAACATTTTGACAAAGCGAGTGTATTGCTCTGGGGAGATTCGAGCTTTAGGTTGACGAAGCAATTCTGCTTCAATACCGACATGTGAAAGTAATGTTTCAACGTCCATGCCTAGGCGTTTTACACCTGTTAAAGCCGCATTCACGAAGTGGATGCTGATCGTATCACGGCTCATATTGAATCCTTCAGTTTCTTTACTATTCACGATAATTGACCTAAATAACCGTCTAAAATATCTAATTGAGCAATTGACAAGAAAAAATTATTGCTCACTAAGTACATGTTAAATTGCCGAAACTATCAAGGTAAATGGCTGAACATGACATTGTTTTTGTGTTTATCCGAACCTAGTATAAAAGAAAATTTGAACAATATGAGTAAAAATTATTATGCCAACTGCTTTAAAGGGATTGAAAGTTCTAGATTTTTCTACTTTGTTACCTGGTCCATTCGCGAGTATGTATCTTGCAGACATGGGTGCAGAAGTTATCCATGTAGAATCTCCGAGTCGTCCAGATTTGGTTCGAATCATGCCACCTTATGCCAATGGTCAAGCCACTGCGCATAGTTATCTTAATCGAAATAAACAGTCCATTACGCTTGATCTAAAAGGTGCTGCAAATATTGAGTTAATTAAAAATAAAATTTCAGAGTTTGACATCCTGCTTGAACAATTTCGACCAGATGTGATGCGTCGATTAGGGTTGGATTATGAAACGCTTGCTGAGATCAATCCTCGATTAATCTATTGTTCTATTACAGGTTACGGTCAAACAGGTGCATATAAAGATCGTGCAGGGCATGATATTAACTATCTAGCTTTAGCTGGTATTTCGGGTCATAGTGGTCGACAAGATAGTGGACCACCTCCATTGGGTGTACAGATTGCGGATGTCGCAGGAGGTTCTTTGCATGCGGTTATTGGGATTTTAGCTGCTGTAGTTGAGCGTCAGCGTAGTGGTATGGGGCAATACATAGATATTTCTATGACGGACTGTGTGGCTAGTTTAAATAGTATGGCCGCCTCAGCAAGTTTGGCTGGTCAGACACCGCAAGGTCCTGAGCAAGGGATGCTGAATGGTGCTATTTTCTATGATTATTATGAAACCAAAGATGGTCGTTATTTCTCTGTAGGAAGTTTAGAACCACAGTTTATGACTGGGTTAGCTGCTGCATTAGAGTTACCTATATTGATGGCAAAAGGTAGTTCTTTTGACCCCGAAGACCGTCAAGCGATTAAACAAGCCTTAAAGGAAAAGTTTAGCTCCAAAGATTTTGCTGAGTGGCAATCAATTTTTTCGCAATTAGATATTTGTGTGGAGCCAGTGTTGAGCTTAGATGAGGCTTTGACTTCACCGATTGCAAAACAACGCGGTTGGGTGGTCGATGTACCTTTATCTGAAAATACAGATCAAACTGAGCCTCAATTAGCATGCCCAATTAAATTTTCACGTTCTCAAATGCGCTATCAATTTATCGGACAAGGTTTGGGTCAAGGAAAATGGTAGAAAATATGTGCATACAATCACAACTTGGTAAAATCTTGCACATTTAATCAAGTGATTAACATTTTGAATAAATTAATCAATTAAAAATGGGCGTAACCTTTTATATACAAAAACATAAAAGGTTACGTAAACATGACAATCTCTAAATCATGGGTTGTATCTTGTTTATCCGTTCTTTCATTGAGTCTTTTCACACATCACACTCAAGCAGCTTCTTCCGCATTTGATCCTCATGGTCAATGGCTGTTGGGTGATTGGAACGGTCAACGCACTGCGTTACAAGATCAAGGTTATAACTTTTCTGCTGATTACACAGGTGAATTTGCAGGGGTTTTAGATTCTAAACAATATTCAAGCCATGGCAGTGAATTCACTGGGCAACTGGCTTTAGGCACACACTTTGACTTAAATAAAATTTTAGGTTGGCAAGACACTGAAGCTCAAATCACGGTGACCTATCGAGATGGCCAATCATTGTCCCAAACTGCAGATGGTTTACAAGGACATCTAAGTTCTACCCAAGAAGTTTGGGGGCGTGGTCAAACTTGGCGTTTAACTGATCTATGGATCAAAAAGAAATTTTTAGATCAAACTTTAGATATCAAGGTGGGACGTTTTGGTGAAGGTGAGGATTTCAACAGTTTTAACTGTGATTTCCAAAACTTGGCATTATGTGGCTCTCAAGTCGGCAATTGGGTGGGTGATCAATGGTACAACTGGCCTGTCAGTCAATGGGCATTGCGAGTCAAATATAATCTGCAGCCAGATTTATATGCGCAAATTGGTGCGTATGAATATAACCCAGAGAACTTACAGCGTGGTAAAGGCTTTAATTTAAGTACAGATGGATCACATGGTGCGATTATTCCAGCTGAGCTGGTCTGGGCACCAAAACTTGGTCAACAATCTCTTTTAGGTGAATACCGTTTTGGTTACTACTACAGCACTGCTGATGCTGCTGAAATTGAAAACCCAAGCAAAACTGGACATAAACAAGGCGGTTGGTTTACTGCCAAACAGCAATTAACACGTCATGATGATCAATCTGATCGTGGTTTAACTGGTTTTGTGAATGTCACAGTACATGATTCAAAAACCAACTCCATCAAAGATATGCAAAATGTTGGATTGGTTTATAAAGGTCTGCTCAATCAGCGTCCACAAGATGAACTAGCACTCGGCGTAGCACGTATTCATGCTAATGACAAAAACAATCCTTTATTAGATGAAGAATACAATACTGAGTTGTATTACGGCATCCATGCAACTAATTGGTTGACCATCCGTCCAAATATTCAATATGTACATCATGTTGGTGCGTTGAAA
>Ga0209727_1000513_pt1 | contig 41666 bp, 57 predicted proteins | sample RifGroC1_FD_183995 | JGI IMG/M metagenome (GOLD analysis project Ga0209727, IMG submission 183995) | Groundwater microbial communities from Rifle, Colorado, USA - Groundwater C1 (SPAdes) (version 2) | ecosystem: Environmental > Aquatic > Deep subsurface > Groundwater | place: Rifle, Colorado... | reverse complement strand
TCGCTAGAGCCAGAGTCATCGCTAGAGCCAGAGCCATCGCTATAGCCAGAGCCATCGCTATAGCCAGAGCCAGAGCCATAGCCAGAGCCATAGCCAGAGCCAGAGCCATTGCTAGAGTCAGAGTCAGAGTCAGAGCCCTTCATTTCTTGTTCTGTAATTATTCTATCCATATATTTATTGCTTCCAAATTGGTACGCTGGCAATACTTTCCTTTGCCATTTCAGTACAAGGGAGAATCTCAATAGCATTTAACAAAACAACACTTGAAACCTCACAAGGAAACTTACAACCAGAAACATTTTTTACCCCCTCCATTGCTAGTTGAGATAAACTGGCTGCCCCTGACCAGTACCATAATCTACGAGCATTGATAAGTTCTACTTCTTGGCCTTCTCGGTTTTTGAGATAGCCAGCAAATACACCAGCGGAGTAAGTACGGACGATTACATACTCCATACCGTCTAATTTCTCTGCTTTGACAGAACCAACGGGAACGTACTCCACGTTGTCTATCTTGATTACTTTGGGTGAGTCTTTCATATATTTGACCGTTAAGGGGTCAGCTGTTTAGTTTCTTAAAGTTAGAGATTACTTGAGAACGGCAGTAGTTGAAGCCAGCCCTATATTCACCATTCAAAGTTAGCTCTGTATCTTCCTCTGGCACCACCCCTTTCTCAATTTGCTCAATGAGGTGAGTGAGTTCAACCCTAACCATTTTTCTTTTTTCTGCTAAAATAGGAATAGAATGTTCAGTAGGAATAATTCCCCAACCGTTCATTATATTATTCTCTACCTCATCTAGTAGTTTCATATGTGTTGTCTTTAGGGGTGGCATATTAGGGGTTAGCTTTGAAAAAGGCCTGAGCAAATCCCGCTGGAGTTATGCTTCTAAGCTCTTTTGTTTTAAGTGATTTCCCACCTAACCGTCCTATTGGTGTTAAACTGTATGGGATTCGTTTTGGTTCTTCAAAAACTGTTTTAATTGGTACTGAAAAATTACCCCATAGAGCTGTTTTCTTAAATGTTCCATCGCCAAATTCCCAAGGATTAAATCTCATTGCGGGTTCACCTAACCATTGTTTTAATTTCCCAACTGGATTTTCTAACGCCCACCACTGAGGTTTAGATTTAATTATTATTCTCAGACAGGCATCAACTATTGAAAGTGCATCAATCATTTCTTCGTTAGTTCTTGTAACCCAATTTCCAGCGATTGAGAATACGGTACACGGCGGAGCCGCTAATATACCCCATACGTTTTCTGGTGGTTTATACAGACGGACATCAATGTTGGGAATCGTTATGAGATGAACATCATAACCCGCGTCTTTATATGGTTTTGACCAAGCGCCCGTGCCACCACATAGGTCTAAAATAATTTTATCAGCATTGGTCATACCAACCCCCACTTCTTAGCTACAAGAATTAAGATTTTGATGATAGATTTTTCTACCTCCATATGTGTCTGTAGTTTGATGACAGGGTTTGCATAAAGTTCTACCGTTGTCTATAGCAAACCTTAATTCAGGATATAAACTAAACGGTTTTATGTGGTCTGCGTTTAGTTGGCCGCTCTTTTTACACCCACACCACACACAAGTATAATTATCACGCTCAAATACTGATTTTCGCCACAGTCTATATTCTGGAGATAATCTTATTTTCTTATTTATTGGAGTAATACCACCCTTCCAAAAATGACATTTTTCTCCAGTTCTACCAAGAGAACGCTTATTTCCCAATAAAGATAAACTTAATTTTCTTTTATGCTCTTCTGTAAGTTGTTTACCCTTAAACTTTTTAGATATATATTCTAAGTGTTCTTTGCCAGCTTGACTTGCTAGAAATATCTTTCTAGATTTTGCCATCTTGACACGACTTTCTTGTGAAGCAACCCTCCCCTTTAGGGCTTCACTGATATGCTTTCGGTGATATTCAGGCAATGTTCGCCATTTACGTTTTTTCATAATCCCCACTTTTTGATAATTTCTTGTTGCTGTTCTAATGTCTTAGCCTCCATCATCTCTGTGTATAGGACTTGGAGGGTTTGTTTCATCAAGTCAATGTGCCAATCAATATCTCTACACTCCTCAACTCCCAATAGCATCTCTTTTTCCCAACCAACAGCCTTAGCAATGCGCTCTCGCCTTTTATTTCGCACCTCTTCAAATTGTTGTTTAATGTTCTGTGGCATAGGGTTAATCTTCAATCAAATCCTCTACGCTTATTCCTGCCACTCGTTCCTCTGCGGTTATCTCACAATCATCAATATCGCCTGTGATACCCGTGAGGTTGCCCCTGATACCCGTGAGGTCGCCTGTGATATACGTGAGGTTGCCCCTGATACCCGTGAGGTCGCCTGTGATGTCCGTGAGGTCGCCTGTGATATACGTGAGGTTGCCTGTGATATACGTGAGGTCGCCTGTGATACCCGTGAGGTTGCCCCTGATACCCGTGAGGTCGCCTGTGATATACGTGAGGTCGCCCCTGATATACGTGAGGTCGCCCCTGATGTCATCAGGAACACCCTCTACTCTTTTATAATCCTTGTAGTAGTAGGTTGCTGATGGAATTTTCTTGAGTGCTTTTTTCATAAGTTAGGATTGGTTAGAATTACTAATGTTCTGTGGCATACTCTATTCTTCCCTCCTTTCAGATTCCTTAGCATTAAATACAATCTTTATTTCTTTGGGAATTACATCATACTCATTCCACGCCCGACACTTGGGGCATCCCGTATAAAAACTGCCAACCCCCAATTGTTGGGGTGTAACTGTATTCATTAAACATTCACCATTTTTACTCTGAAAATTAGACAATTCAGTACCACACTTCCAGCAAGGCGCTTTATATTTTACGTAATCGAACATTCCCATACTCTATTCTCCTTTAGTTAGGGATTAAGGCTAAGTTACTAATGTTCTGTGGCATAGGAGTTATCTTTAATCAAATCCTCTACGCTTATTACTGCCGCTCGTTCCTCTGCGGTTATCTCACAATCATCAAGGTCGCCGCTGATGCCCAAGAGGTCGCCTGTGATGCCCGAGAGGTCGCCTGTGATGCCCGAGAGGTCGCCCGTGATGCCCGAGAGGTCGCCCGTGATGTCCGAGAGGTCGCCCGTGATGTCCGAGAGGTCGCCCCTGATGTTCGTGAGGTTGCCCCTGATGCCCTTAGGAACACCCTCTACTCTTTTATCATCTTTGTAGTAGTAGGTTGCTGATGATTTTCTTTGGAGTGCTTTTTTCATAGGTTAGATTGATGATTAGTTAGTTATTATTTCAATTAATTCTTCTCTTGAATAAGGACGAGGCTTTTCTTTTTTTCCTAGGGCAATTAGGCGTTCAGCGGCCCCTTCCCCATAGGTTTTATCTAAGTAGACCGCATAAACGCCCAAGTTTCCATGAAGGAAACGGTTGCAGCGAGTACACTGGGGGCCGGTGTTCTGCAAATGAAAGTCTAGCTTACCGTGTATAAAATGACCTAAGTCTACATTTTTATAATTTTCTACTTTTCCACAAGTAACACAAGTTACATATCCGTTAGAATCCATTATCTCTTTGCGTCTCTTAAGAGACCACGCTTTCCACGCCCTCTTGACCAACTTGGGATAGCTTTCTTTTTTTATGCGTTTTAAAAAGTTCTCTTGCTTCATACAGAATAACTATACTCTTTTTCTATTGCCCTAGCTAAATACTTAAGACTTGAAATGTATTCTTCTATAAAAGCTAGGTCTGTTTTTGCTGCTCTTACTGTTTTGCCTAGTTCGCTTCCATCTACTGTTGCCTTAGCTACTGCCATAGACTTGCCGGCACTCACATGGATAGCTATTTCTATAGCCATTAAATGAGCCTGTTCGTCTAGTATCTTCATCATTGCGCCGTGATGGGGCATAAGCTCAAGTAAAAGATTTCCAACTTGAATTGGTGACAAGTTAGACTTCTCGGTATCGGCTATAATTTCTTTTATGGTTCGCATTTTAAATTACCTTTCCGTCAAATGTTTTAATAACCAAATCTAGTAAGTCTGTTGTTGGCTGTGGGCGATTGGCGAGATACCAGCCTAAAATCCAACTGTGTTGTTCTGGCGTTATCTTCCCCGCCTCTTTGTTCCTGTCTTGTCTCTCTTTGAATTGTTTAGGGGTTAAGGCCAGTAACTCTTTCTTCTGTTTTTCTGATAAATTTATCATTCAATTTCCTCTAATGGTATATCTACGCCCGGCGTTTTTGTAATAGGCGGTGTGTATTCTATAATTCTCAATTCAGAAGCAATGGTTAATCCCCACTTAACAGCTAGGTCGTTATAGTCCTTTATAAATCCTGCATGCCTTTCGGCATATGGTAGTTCATTCATAATTAGCACCTTGTCCATACGGAGGAGTAGGTGGTCTATGATTAAGCACCAAAACCCACACCCCAAATATTATACAAAGAATTAAGGCAATCCAAATCATTTTTTATCCAATTCCCTTTTTTAAACGGCGTACTCAAAATGGAATTCCATCACCTATTGGTGCGGAAGGCTCATCTACTGCTTGTGGTTCTGTTTCACGATTAACTAGTTTTTCTTGAACTTCTTTAATATCTTTCATTGACTTGATGGCCTCTTCTTCTGCCGCTAACAATGGGGTATTCTGCCTTGCGCCCTGCACCGTATACTGAACAGTTATTACTCCTGCATCCTTGGCGATGATAATAACATCATACGGCATAGGTACTTCATCAAAAGTAAAATCTTCTGACATCTGCAAAGCTTCAATAGCTTTAAAGATTTTAACAGGCATGAAGAATAACTTGATTTCGCCATCTTTTCTATCAATTACTTGGCAGAGAAATTTGAATGTTATTTTGCCTTGATAAACACTAGAATGAGGAACACACTCTGACACAATACGAATACGATTTTGGCCTTCTTTTATTTTAAATGTACCACCGCCTAAACCGTGCTTTTTTTCGGCTTCTTCATACGCACTACTAAAGTTAAATTTTGGCATATTATTGATTCCTTACTTTTTAATCTTTTTAAATCCCTTGATTGTTTTTTCGCTGTATTCAATGTTAAGATATTTTACTAAGTAATCACACTTATTATTTAATTCACTAATTTTTTCTTCTAATTCTTCAATCAGATTAACACTTTTGTATGTAAACCCCAACCAATCAATTTTTCTAACGAAAACCGCATTATAAACCTTATTTATTTTTTTAATATAGTTGAACATAGTTTCCCTTTCTTATAGTTAATTAATTAATTTCCTCTTCTTCTTCAACTAGCGCAAATTTTACGCACTCGTCAAAGTTAAAGCTTGATTTTTTAATTTCTTCAATTACATCTAGGTTTTTGGGCGTTAAATTCTTTTTGTCCTTAGCCCGTGCAAGTACCCTATTCCACTTGCTTACAATCGGTCTGTTTTTATCGTCTACTTCTTTTTGGTCTTTATATCCATAAAGCATTGTTAGATAACCAGAATATCCTACATTAAAATTCTGACTAAATCTACCAAACTCTTCGTCAAAGATTATTTCTTTTTCCAGTGGCGGCTGCTTATCTTCTTGTACGAATTTACTAATTGTTGTTATTGCTTCTCTATATTCATCTTCTACTGCACTAGGATTGAACACCGGTATTTCAAACATTCTTAAATCATCCCGACAGATATAAATTATAGCACCCTGAGTATAATTATCACTTTTAAGATAGTGGAATAATTGCATCCGATGATTCTTCATAGCTTTACCGCTTTTTTCTATAGCATCAAACATAAAGGCCGAAACGCTTTTAATTTCTAATGGCTTTGTTTTTAATTCACCCTTATCTTCAAGATACATCGCTATTGATTCTGCGCCCCTAATAAATACTTGCGGTATACCTAAGTTTTTAAGTTCATCAATGGCATTTTTAACCTCCGGTATTCCACCAGCAATGAAATCAGCCTTACCCGTAACCTTCAATAAATCTGGGTACTGATAAGAACTCCATTTTTGCGACTCAGTCAAGATGCCAGCTCTCTTAAGTATGAGAGAAACAATCCACTCAAATACATTACCAGCTTCAAACTTACGCAATGAACGTGCGTTGGGTGGGTTGGTTGGTTCTGTCCCCTTGAGTTTGAGAAATAGGTCAATCGGTGACTTGCCAAGCTCGCTAGCCCACAAGTTGTCACGCGACTTGACTGGCCTTTGCTCGTTGACCTCCAATGCCTTATTCCAAATTTCGGCTAATCTCCAATCATTCATATAATTTAACTATATCTTATTAGTACACACCTTGTCAAGCACATTATTTAGGGCTAATCTAAGCCCATTTCTGGGGGGTGTGTATAACTTTCTCTGGTTGGTTTTTCGTTGACCTTAACAGCTTTTTGACTAGCTATCCTATCCCAACTCTCTTGATTAAGTTTCCATCTTAGAAGCCTACGCTCAACATTAAAGATTTTCTGAAACTCCCACAGTTGTTTCCCTTTTTCATTTTCCTCTGTCCAGTAAAGTAAGAAGTTCTCTATCAATCTGGGTGAATACTTGTGGCGTTGCTCGTCAGTAATTTTAAGTTCTTTCATAAACACTCAGACCACCACTTAGGATTGCTTGGGAAATACTCTATGAACAAACTAATAGATAATCTATAGTCTAAACGGTCAGCACCTTGGGGGGCGACGCTATTCCAAGTACCAATTAACCATTGGGCAGTTCCCGAGGCAGTTGATTTTGGATTATCTGCCTTATAATCAAACTTTGATTCACAATAAAGCACATTATATCCTCTTGTTATCTCAGCTATAGTCCAACCAGCTCTCTCGGCTTGGCGTAAATATTCTTGCGCAACATCTGACGCAGTAATAGCGTGATTTTCTTTGGCTTCAGACCTATAGGGAAGAGTAGGATAACGCCACTCTCCATATTGAGTTCCTATATACTGGCCTAGATTTCTGGCCATTACAAAAGGTACTGTTAGAGTAAGGGCTAAAACTATCACACCGCACACATAAGGAAAGTATTTTATCATATTTGTTATAGTTAAACTTCATATTAGCATACTTACTTAATCTTTGCAAGCAGAGTATTGACTACCCCACTACTTACGCGTGGTTCATACTTATCTAATTGCTTGACTATCTGTTCAATATGTTTGTTATAAAACCAAAGCAACCCATAGTATTTTGTTTGGGGGTTTAACTTTACCAGTAAGTTTGAGTTTTTCTTAATAATCAACTCCCGACACATCTGTTCATCACTCCCTAAAACATCTGAGTAATCTTCTATTAACTGAGAGAACAGGCCAAAGATTATGGCACTATAAAGCATTGAGATGTTTTCTTTTAACAACCTATGTCTTGTTATTTCTGAATTTTTAGTACGGCTTGAACCAAAACCGAAACTTACAAGGCTGGGTTTTTGAGCCCGCTCTATCATCATTCTGACAAAATCCTGACAATAATCTGTGTTATAATTCATTTCTGTATTGCTCCTCAGAATCTAACCTAATTGCCTCTCTGTCGGCTTCTGTGATAGTCTCAGGTAATAGCTTGTCAATCTCTGTGGCTACAAACCCAAGCATTTCAAACTGTAGTTTTATTGATGTCATATAAGCGATTGATTAAGAATTAAACACATAGTCAGTATAGCACACCCTTAAAGGCTTGTCAATACCCAATAAACATAGGCTTTTATGAAGTTGTACACACTTGAGTTGGGTAGTAGCGGTCAAAAAAAGACTCCGCACCTTGAGTTATCCACAGCCCAGCTTATGGACAATGAAAAAGCCCAATGAATTAAATGTTTTTGGAGAGTAGACCTATCTTGACAAATGGGTGTCGGATATGCTATAGTTAAGGGGTAGAGTAAAAAATTACTCAAGGTTTCAATCTGTCCAACAAGTGTACCGCTTTCTGGTATACTGGAGAATCGGCTAACTATTGGGTGGATTGAAAAATAACATAAGAACCTGCGGGTCATCCGGCCTAAAGTAATATAGACCTTCTTACAGGTCAACCTGCCCCAAATGGCCCAACGTTCTTATGGAACACTAGCAATCCCAACGCTCTTAAAACTAATATCATTGTTTGTTGTATCCTGCCAATACTATTCTTGTACGGGAAGAGTAATTGGTAGGGTAGAGTGAATAATCACTTCTGGGAGATAAGGTAGGCTAATCTAATCGCCCCTCCTGGTCGCCATTAAAGATTAGAATAGGTTGATGCTATTCCGACAGCATATCGGAGTCGTCTAACAGCATAACCCCTTATACTCGTACAGCCCGTACTTGTAAAGTATATTGATACCACGCCCTCGTGTAGAGGCAACCTGGATAGATGACGGGTAAGAGAGCCGAGAAACAACGGATTAACTCTCTGAGACAAAGCTTGATTACAGGCTATAGGTATTCTTGCGTCTACAGCATAAAATATGTTATCTAATATAGAAAAATTAGTTAGAGATTATTTTAAGCACTTTTTACCAGAAGAAGAGGTATTTTATAATTATAGGCCAGATTGGTTAAAATATAAAAATGGATATAATTTAGAGCTTGATATATTTTTCCCCAAACTTGAATTTGCCGTTGAAGTTAATGGATTTTTACATGATTTACCAGAAGGACGACGAAGAGATTTTTTTAAAAGAAAAAGGTGTGAAGAACAAAGAGTTAGGTTGATGGTTGTTAAACAACCCAGGGATTTATTAGATTTTTCAAATAAAACATTTTTTACTTTTTGGTCGGGTGTAGAATTTCGTAAAGTACCCTATTCTTTACAAAAAAGAATTAAGCATTATAGGCCGCAAAAAGTTAAATTGTTGAAACGGGCATTGGTTGTAGAAAATTGGAAAGAGGGTAGGCGTAAACAAGAAAAAAGGTACAAAAGAGCTGTTATTAAACAAGAACAAGAAACCAGTGGTAGCAAGCAAAGGGAAGAAATAAGAAAAAAGAATCGTGAAATTATGGCTAAATTAATCAATGAACTCAATACCCAACAAATTTAACTGGTGGATGATAGCCAACAAACCAGCCGAGAAAACGAGCAATCGGGCTAGAATAGTCCAGCCTAGATTAATTCCTCCTGATTTAATACTCCCTAAAGGATTTAGAGAAGAATTAGTTAAGAGGGTTAGTGATATTAGAACATAATTATACAAAGATGTCAAATGAGATAACTAGAGGGGTAGGGCGGCCAACCAAATACAGCCAAGAGATTTTAGATAAAACTATTGAATATTGTAATGGGGGTTATAAAGTAGATGAGGTAATTCCGTCAATAGCAGGACTTTCGGTTTGGCTTGGTATTACTAGAGACACAGTTAGGCTTTGGTCTAAGGATTTGGATAAAGAAGAATTTTCAGCCATCGTTGCAGAAATACTAGCATTACAGGAAAGAACTTTGTTAAAAGGGGGCTTAACTGAAGATTTTAACGCCTCAATTACTAAACTCTTATTGACCAAGCACGGATATTCAGATTCCCAACGAATTGAGGCAGTGATTGATTCTAAACTTTCAGATGAAGAGAAAGCTAAATTAGATTCCTTACTACAATGACGTATAGAGATTATTTTATACAAGAATACGGACAAGTGGTATTAAGTACAGCTAATGTTGACTTACCTTTTTATAGGGCAATGGCTGACGGGATAACTAATTTAAGCGTTACAAAAGATGAGTTTGTTGTACTGGTTCGTTTTTATCAATCAGTTTATGAATGGGAAACCAAATCTATTTACGGCATAAGATTGATAATTGATGATAAACAAAATCGCTCTGGATAAAATTATCTCCGGAACTCGTGATGAACGGGTGTATTTGTGTGAAAAAGACTTTAGTTTATTCTTCGTATATTACGCCAATGAGTACATAAAATATCCCTTTGCTCCATTTCATTACGACTTATTTCAGGATTTAAAAGACCTTACCAACAGAATAATACGCGAATGTGCTTGGATTCTCTTTCGCGAAAGTTCCAAGACTTCGTTTGCTAAGATATACCTTCTTTGGTTGATAGTTTACAAGAAACGTAAGTATTTAAACGTAGACTCCTTTGACAAAGCAAACGCTGAATCTATTTTATTTGATGTTGTAACTTCACTACAGTCTAACAGTAAGATACTGGCAGATTTTGGTGAGCTATACAACAGACGGCGAGACCCCGAAGAAGCTACTATCAAACGAATCAGTAACTTCATAACTAACAACGGCATCAGAGTTGAGGCTCATAGTACCCAGGAAAGTGTCAGAGGGCGTTTATTTGGCGAGCAAAGACCTGATTTTGTACTTTTAGACGACTTTGAGACCTCTAAGACCAAAGACTCATTGGCTTATACTGAGCAGATAAAGAAGCACATAGACGAGTTTAAGGCCGGACTAGCACCAGATGCTATCATTCTATATTTAGGAAACTACATTACCGAGTTCGGTTCAGTTCAAGCGTTAATAGACCGAGCTAAGATAGATAATGGATTAAGAGTAAGAATGGTTGGAGTAGAGGATAATGGTAACGCTTGGCCAGGTAAATATGTTTTAACGGATGCTGAAATGACAGACAATAAAGTAAGCCTAGAAGATAAAAAGAAACAATTAGGGTCTCAGGTGTATGCCGCTGAAATGCTTAATCAGCCGATTGATGAAAGCGTACAAGAGTTTAAAAAGGATTTCTTCCTTAAGTCTACTTGGAGTGAAGTAGAGCAAAAAGACACCCGAAGATTTATAACAGTAGACACCGCAGTCTCAGAGAAGTCAGAAGCAGATTATACGGGTGTAGTAGTGAACTATGTGGACAAAGAGAACAAATGGCACTTATCAGCCCATAGATACAAAATAACTCCCAAACCCTTACTTGACCTATTATTTCAGTTGTACGAGTTACACAGCCCCGAAAAGATAGGGATTGAAAAGACTATCTACCTCCAGACTATAAAGCCTTTTCTAGATGATGAATGCAGAAAAAGAAATGTATTTCTACCGATAGTAGAGCTAGAACACGCCAACGTTAACAAACATACAAGGATAAGGTCGTTATTGCCACGATACGAGAGCAAGTCAGTATTCCACATTGAAGGCGAATGCCAAGACTTAGAAGACGAAGCGTTAAGATTCCCTAAGGGATTGCATGATGACGTATTAGACGCTTGCGCTTATCAGTCTCAAATAGCTGAATCACCCGTAGGAGATGAAGAAGAGATGATTCGGGTGCATGAGAATAAGCAAGAAAGAAAGGATAATGAACTAATATGAACACAACAGGAAATTACACAATAGAATATATTGAATCTACGGGCTCGTCTGAGTATATTTTAGATGATTATTGTGAAGCTATAGGAAGTTATAGATTAAAAAATGCGAGGTCGTAACATAAAAGCTCCTGCTACTTATAAGGCCAAGAACGAACCTACTCGTCAGTTTGAGGCTATTATGGCTGAACGTGAAGACCCTGATTATAAGTCAAAGCAAAAGATTTTAGAGACCCGTAAAGACAGGGCGGATAAAAGCGATATAGGATTATGAAACTCAAAACACTTTATTGGAACTACCCAGAATCATGGTTAGTTATTAAAAGAGATATTAAAAGACTCAAGAAGATGCTCTATGTTCTTTATGTCTCTTGTTTAAAAATGAAATAAGATGAGTAGAAAGTATATTAAAAAGGGTTACGCTAAAAGATATGGAACAGACAATGTGGCAACTAGGCCAGAGGTAAGGCTTAAAATGAGACTAGCAAAACTAGGTAAATTGCCCTGGAACAAAGGAATAAAAACTGGTATAACACCGTGGAAGGGGAAGAAAAGACCGAATGTTTCTGGTAGCAATCATCACAACTGGCGCGGTGGAGTAACAACAATTAATCATAAATTAAGAACTTCTTTGGAATACAAAATCTGGCGCACCGCCGTATTCACAAGAGATAATTACACCTGTGTTTGGTGTGGTATTAAAGGAAATCAAACTGGGGGGTATTTAGAGGCTGACCATATAAAGCCGTGGGCTCAATACCCAGAACTGAGGTTTGCTATAGATAATGGTAGAACGCTTTGCAAAAAATGTCATCGTACCACTGAAACTTATGGTACAAAAGGAAGAACAAGGTTATGAAAATATTCCAAATTATAGAGAAAGAAATAGACTCATTTATAAGTGGCTCGGTAACTATAAGTGAGGGGTACAAATTCAGCCAGTACAAACTGATTAAAAGATTAAGTTTATATTCCAACCAGGTCTATCCTAAGGGCAAGATTGATAAGCAGGGAAATTATAAGTATTGGACAGACATAATTCAGCCTCGCATAGATTCAGAAGTAAAGAATATTGACTTTGATACTTCAAACGTACTTTTATACTCCGAGGTAGAAGCTGATGCTCCTTACATGATAGTCTGTAATCTGGCCATGAAAGAGCGATTAGATGACACGGGCCAAGCAACAGAGTTCAATGATTCAATAGAAGAAGGCTCAGGTTGGGGTAACGTGGTTTGGAAAAAGATTAAGGGTGGTTACGAAAGAGTGGATTTAAAGAACTTTTACATCATCAACCAACAGGCTAAGACGATTGATAATACACCTGTTATTGAGAAGCACATTTTAACACAATCAGAATTAAGAGCTAAAAATGAGGCCTGGGATAATATTGAGGAAGTAATCAAGAACTGTGGTAATCGTGGATTTGCTCCGACTCCTTCAAGTACGATTGAAGAAAAAGAATCCCCTTACTATGAGATTTACGAACGCAACGGAGAGATAAGTGAACAAGCATTAAAAGAAGCACAAGGCAAGACGGGTGGAGATGAGAATAAGTTTATTTTAGCTAAAATCATAGTCGCTGGATTAAAGAAGGGCGAGAAAGCTGGTAAGTATGTTTTGTTCGCCGAAGAACTGACGGGCAAAATGTCAGATGTTTACAAAGAATATCATCGTGGGAGATACAATGGTCGTTGGTTCAGAACAGGTATCTACGAACTCTTGATGGACATCCAAACAAGAGCTAACGAGATTTCTAATCAAATTGCTCGTGGCTTGGAGTGGTCAGCCAAGACCCTGTTCAGGTCGCAAGACAAGCTGATTGTTAATAACATTTTAACAGACTTAAACAACGGTGATGTTATTAAAGCTACAGATTTACAACAAATAGAAGTCCGTATGAATGGACTTGACCAGTTAATTGCTGACTGGAACAGGTTAATGGATTTGGCTAATAGGTTAACAAACTCTTATGAAGTAGTAACTGGCGAATCATTACCCTCAGGAACTCCCTTTCGCTTAGGTTCAATGATTAATCAGAACGCTAACAAACTTTTTGACTTCCTAAGAGAAAAGTGGGCAATTGCTCTCGGCTCAGTATTACAGGATTGGGTGTTATCGGACATTCTTAAGAACCTGAAATCAAAAGATGTTCTTCGTTTAACGGGTGATGCCGATAAAATGAATGAATATTATATGATGGTAGTGAACGGTTGGTATATGAAGAACCTGCTTGCTCTTCCTCCGCATGGGCCTGAAGAAAGACAGCTATTGCTACAAAAGAAATTAGAGGAAATTAAGTCTAAAAAAGAACAATTTTTAAAACTAGAAGAAGGTTGGCTAGATGGAATTAAACCCAGAATCAAAGTTGTGATGACGGGCGAGAATGTTAATCTTGCTGCTGACCTTGAATCTTTGCAAACATTTATTCAACTAGAAGCTGACCCCGTGAGAAGGTCATATTTAGTAGAACTTGCGATGAAAAAGAAGGGTATCTCAGTAACTAATATGCCAAGAAGTACACCGCAACAATTAAATGGTGAACAAAGAATGGCATCTTCTTCGCCGCCAGCGTTGGGTCAATAATTATGTTAACTCGTTCTGTTGAATCAAGGGTAAAACAAGGGAATACACTTAAGAAAAAATATCTTAACGGAACCTTTAGTGGGAGTAGTGGGAAACCAGCCTGGAACAAGGGTTTATCAAGTAAGATTAAATTTATATGCAAAACTTGTTTAAAAGAATTTTGGAGACTTCCAAATAGTGGGGCAATTTTTTGTTCTCCCAGGTGTCAAGCACAAGCCCTTGTGGGTATTAAAAGACCAGATGTGAGTAAAAGATTATTGGGGAATAAATTAACGTTGGGCTACAAACACACTGAAGAAGCCAAGAGAAAAATAAGTATTGCTGGGCACAATAGAGGAACGGGCAAAATGGCTCTATATCCTGAAAACGAAAGGATACGAAAGTCTAGTGAATATACATTATGGCGCAAATCAGTATTTGCAAGAGACAATTGGACTTGTCAGAAATATGGAGTTAGGGGAGGATTTCTAGTTGCTCATCACATAAATAATTTTGCAGACTTTGCAGAGCTTAGGTTAGCAATAGACAATGGTATAACTTTGTGTAAGCAAGCACATGATGAGTTTCATAAAATATATGGCAAGCACTATAACACCAGAGCACAATTAGAAGAATTTTTAACGCCTCAACCTAATCAACCTAAAACCAAATAATAATATGTTTCAAAGAACAAAAGGTTATTTAAAACGTCAAGAGATGGTAGACAAAGCAGTAGAACGAGAAGTTAAAAAGCAATACCCAACAGGGTTGGCTGCAAGTGTTAGTGGTATGGCTATTCGTAAAAAAATAAGGTCTGAAATTGTTGGTAAAATAACAACCAAGAATAAAGACTTGTTGAAATTTTAAAGGTCGGAAATTAATTAACCATTAATCATAAAATTATGACTAAACAAAAGTTAATAGAATTATATAATGCATTGAATACACTTGGCGCTCTTAAGGGTGTTAAGTTCAGTTATTTTGTAATCAAGAATCTCAAGTTAATGCAAACTGAGATTGATGCGCTTAATAAGTCTATTGAGCCGTCAAAAGAAATAAAAGAGTTTGAACAAAAGAGAATTGAATTAGCTAAATCAATGGCTAAAAAAGACGAAAAAGGTGAACCCGTGAGTGAGGGTAATCATTATGTCTTTGAAGATGACAAGGCGTTTGGTGAAGCTTTTTCAAAACTAAGAGAAGAATACAAAGAAGCAAGTGAAGCCCACGAAGAAAGAGTTAAGGCTTACTTGGAAATTCTCAAGGAAGAATCAGATATTAAGTTACACGAAGTTAAGTTAGAGGATGTTCCTTCTGATATAAGTGTGGCTCAAATGAACGCAATTATAGATGTTTTAAAAGAATAGTATGACTAAAGAAAAGGCCGCTGAACTTAAATCCCTGTTAGCTGAACCAATATATCAAAAGTTGGTAGAATGGTTTACCCTTCAGCTCAAAGACTTGAAGGACATAGATAATGTTCGTGAGTGTTCCGTAGCCCAAGACCAGGCCGTTGAGCTTAAGGCTCAGAAAAAAGCCTACCAAAGAGTACAAGGTATACTGGAAACCATAATCGCAATCCACGACTTACCCGAAGAAACAAAAGCACAAGACAATGACTACGGAGTAGATGACGTAGAGAAGTAGAATTAACAATTTATAAAAGCTGTGCATTTTGGTGGGCCCGTTCGGCCACCCAATAGTTCTGCACAGTTCTATTGGTTGGTTAAGCGGGTGCCGTCAAGGTGCTCGCTTTTCTTTAATAGATTTTAAACGAAAGGCAATAATATGGACAATGTCCAAAATCAGGTTCAAGAACCTATAGAAAATCTTGATGCCGAAGCTGTTAAGGCCGAGGAAGAGGCTCTTAAGGGGGCAGACGAATCTCAAATTCGTGCTCAAGTAATTGAGAAATACGGATTGAGTGAAGATAGTAACCCTGAACTTATTAACTCACTGGTAGCTGATAAGTTAGAAGACCAAAAGAAGCTTGGTACTGCAATTAAACAAAAGATTAATTGGCGTACAAAAGCTACTAAACCAGTTGAGCCTGAACCAGAACCGGCAAAACCAGTTGTGGTGGCTCCTGTTGACCCGACTTCGGTTGCGAAGCTGGTTGATGAACGCTTTGAACAACGTGAACTTGCTTCACTTGAACTAAGCGATGAAATAAAAGCAGAAATTAATAAATATGCGAAACTAAATAACGTGCCTATCCGAGAAGCTACAAAATCTGAGTACATTACCTTTATCAAGGAAAAGGCCCAGAAAGCTGTTAAGATAGAAAATGCTACTTTATCTCCTTCGCACAAAAGCCAGTCAATTAAAGATTTTAGTAACATGAGTCCTAATGACTTTGACCGCTCCACTCCGGAGGGTCGTAAAGATTGGGATGCATGGAAGGCCTGGAATAAAACCCAAGGCTAAGGTCGGTCTAAATCAAGTATTGGCTGGATAAAAGTAAAAATAAATTATGGCTAATACTTTAGGTAACGGGTATCTGAACCCAGAATTTTGGGCAGCAGAGATGCAAGTTGTTTTCTTTAAAGAGAACGTTGCTATTGCCCTCGCCAATACCCAATTGCGAGATGTGTTAAATAAAGGAGACGTGGTTAATCCGTAAAGGATGTGGGCCACGTAACTGAACTATATGCTGGAACACCCTTAGAGCCTTAACCGCTACTAGGCGATAGAGTTAAGGATTGGGCAATCAGCAGGAAAGAAGTGTATATGAATATTGAAAAAATAATATGGTTGGCTGGTTTATTTGAAGGCGAAGGAACTGCTGGACTGTATAAATATAAAAGAGGTAAAGAGGGAACTTGGCGTATAAATACCTATTTCCTTATTACCAACTGCGACCCAATGATAATAAATGAAGTGTATAAAATTGCTGATGAATTGGGCGTTGGAATGAGTATTTATCAGAGAAATTTAGACCATCCTATTTGGAGTATTGCATATCAAGTGATATGCAAAAACATGACCGGAACTCATAAAATACTAACGGCTTTATATCCATACTTATGTGGAAATAAGAAAGCTGTAGCAGAAATGACAATGCGGTTTGTGGAATCCAGAGAATTTGGAAAAACTAGAAAACCATACTCAGAAAAAGATAACAAATTATATGCTGACTGTAAGCAGATAAATTGTAAAGGTAAAGACAAAATATACTTATCCTCAGAGACTTTACGTTCAGCACTTGCCAATATCACAAAAATAATTGGCAGTGAAGATAAAGTCCAAACCTCTATGAAAGTAGGGGAGACAATTCCTCAAGAATTGTAATTGCCACAAACCATATCTGTCCCGACCCTATACAAAGGATTACGTTAAGGGTACAGACATTGTGGTTTATGACCTAGCTGGAACTGACGAATACTTAACCGTTGATACGATTAAGATTTCGCCGTTCTACGTTGATGCGGTTGACAAGATTCAGAATGGTTACGATGTGGCTTCCGAAGGCGCAAGACGCGCTATGCGGCAGCTTAACAATTTGCTTGACCAGACTGTGCTTGCCGAACACTCCAACGCAAATTCCTCAGTCTATGCCGCCGACATCGGTGGCTCAGGCGCTACGACTGCTATCGTTGCTACTACTGCTAATATTCAGAACATCTTTACTGCGGCTTCCCGCAAATTAGACCAACTGGATGTTCCGCAGGGTTCACGCTTCGCAGTTATTGGCCCTCACGTTCTTGAACTCTTGCGCCAGCAAGTAGCTGGTCGTGAAACTTCAATCGGTGATATAGTTTCAGAAAATGGTCGTATTGGTAATAGGTTCGGTTTTGAACTTTATTACTCCAATAACGTTCCTTTCTCTGCTACTCTTACTACCTCTGCTGCTATTGCTACTACAGAAACTGTAACTATCAATGGCGCAGTCTTCACCTTCCGTGATGTAACAACTACGGCTGGTGACGTGTATTCTGGTGGTTCTGATGCTGATACGACTGCCAATTTGGTAGCTGCTATCAACGCTTGTTCCACTGGTACTGCCGGTACTTCCACAACCTATGTCTTACAAGGCAATACGGCTGCTTGGAAGATTGCTAAGGCTGGTATGGTAGCTACTGATGCTACTACTTCCATGACCCTCGTTGGTTATGGTGATATCGCTGTTTCTGAAACTATGGGTCAGGCTGCAAATGTCTGGTCTGCACAGAAGCAATACGTTTTATTCGGTATGAAGGGCGCAACTGACCTATTGGTGCAAAAATCACCAAATGTGGAAATTCACCCCGCCGAGTTACGTCTTGGTGTGTATGTGTTCCCTTGGACACTATATGGTAAAAAGACTTTCACTGATATGAAAGATGCTCTTTGCCGCGTAGTTCTAGATGTTTCAAGTTGGACATAGTCTAAGTTCTTGATTCTTTGGCGGCTTCTTAGTAAACCGCCTCCCCTTTTTGGGGAATACTGTGTATTAAATAAATAGGTAAGGGGGAGATTTTACTCCACTCCTATTATAATAAGGACAAAATATGGCTAAACCTTTTAATCGGGGATTGCAAATTGGTGGCGACACTATGTTTGTAAGTACCCTAAATCTCACTGCCTTTTTGCTAGATGGTAGTGGTAATATTCTATTAGCAAAAGCTGCTGATGTCCCAACTGACGCTGATGCAGGTTATGCTAAGGGTGCTCTGTTTATTCAAACAGACGGCACTGTTGGTTCTTCTTTGTATCAGAATGAAGGTTCGGAAACATCTTGCGACTTTAATGCGGTATCTTCCGCTGGTGGTGCGGCTGCACCTACCCTGGATGATATATTCGCTGGCGACCAAACATTAGACTTAGGCTCAGGTTCTACATTGACTATTGACCGTTCTGCGGGAAATAATGATGTATTAACCCTCACTAATTCTGGTGGTGGTTCTGGTGATGTTATTCAATTCTCAAACGTAGGTACTGGTAAAGACATTATGGGTACTTCTAGCACTTGGAGTTTCTCTAAGACTGGTGTCAACGTAATGAAATCAACGACTATCGCCGGTACGGCTGGTAGCACTTCTGTTGCCTTAACGGCTGGTGATACAGTATTCTCTGATGGCTCTGTTGCTATCACAGATGCTGATGATGCCGCTACGCTCAGTGTAACGAACGACACAGCCACGACTGCTTCAGTCTTCGTGTTCGCTGGTTCTGGTGCTTTCTCTGGTTCTACAACGACTTCGTTCTTGACCCTAACTCCTTCTGGTCTTACAACTGGTACGGGATTCTACTTCCCACTGGCTGGACTGACTGAGGGTAAGGGATTACATGAAGTTGCAAATGCATTGACCTCTGGCCAAATGCTACACCTTGCGTCTTCGGCTACTGCTATTACAACGTCTGGTAGGTTGTTCCTGTCAGACCACACTGGCGCAACTGGTACTACTGCTACATTAAACGAGTTTAAGACCGCGGCTAATGACGAGTCAATTCTTTTGGCTCTGACGGCTGAATCTTTGACTACTGGTGTAGTATTAGACTTCGGGCCGCTTGTTGCATTAACAACTGGTGAAGCAATTAGAATTGCTCACACTACGTCAGTTATTGCTGACGGGGGTTCGTTGGTTCGCTTGTCTTCTTCGTCAACAGATACTGGCGGCTCCACTAACGGTACATTACTTGACGTACAAACCACAGCACAAGTTGCTGGTTCGGTAATCAAGTTCAAGGGTGCCGCGATGACCACGGGTATTCTACTTGACCTCTCTACTACCACAGGCATGACCTCTGGTAGCGTAATTCGTGCTTCAACCTCAACTGCTGGTGCGGTTGCTACTAATGGTGCCTTCTCGTTCAACGCTTCTGGTAACTTTACCAGTACCGCGGCAACACTTGGAGCTTTCCATGTAGCTGGTGCTGCGACTGCGGCTGGTACGATTATGAGTATTTTGGGTGGAGCAATGACCACTGGTGTTGGTCTGTATATTTCAGACCCAGGCGTTGTTATGACATCTGGTTCATTACTAAGAGTTGCTTCTGCCACCACTGGTGCTGTTGCAACAAATGGTATTGTATCAATTGTGTCAACTGGTGCTTACACTTCAACAAGCAGGGCTGGTCTATTAAATGTAACTTCTGCTACCACTGCTGGTGTAGTTGCTCACATTATTGACACTGCTTTAGTTGATGGCTCTCTATTAGTATTAGAGGCTGTTGAAGGAACTCTTACAACTGGTAAATACATTGAGTGCTTTGATGGCGCTGCAAATGATTTCTCAGTTGCTAAGTATGGCGCAACTGTTATTGCTGGCTCTGCTGCTGGTACCGCCGCCCTAACCCTATCTCTTGGTGACTTAGTAATTACTGATACCGATGCCTCTACTATCACATCTGTGAATGGCACTGGTTCAACATTACTTATTACTAACGGTGGTGCGGCTGGTGCTGACAAAGCTTCTTTGGAAGTTGTTGCTAACGGCACAAGTAATGCTGACTCTGCGGTTATTCGTGTTGTGCAAGACAGCTTAACTGGTGCTTCATTCTGTTTGAATCTCAAACAAGATGACCTTGATGTTGGATTCATCAACTTTGAGGGTGTTGCTTCGGCTGATGCTCTAAGCCCAATTAGTACACACGGTACTGCTGCGGCTACTACAGACTTCATTCGTGTAGCAATCAATGGCACAAAAGCTTGGATTGCTGTATCAACGTCTGACCCATCTGCCTAAACTTAATATTACGGCTTTTGTGAGTAATGAGAAAACTCTCTCCCTTTGGGGATTTATTCTTATAATAAAAAACAATGGAAAGTTATAATTCAAATTACATTGACAGTGCCGCAACGACGCTGGTTAAAACTGGGCCTGGTGTACTTCACTTAATTTCAGTCAATACTACTGCTGCTGGTTCAGTTACGGTTTATGACGGAGTTAGTGCTGCTGCTCCTGCGTCAGTTTTAGCAATCATCAAAGCCAGTGCTGCTGAGGGGCCATATATATACGATATTGCTTTTGATAAAGGTTTAACTATAGTAACGGCTCACGCTGATTCAGACTTGACAGTAAGTTATAAATAATGGCGTTTGTAAATCTTACAAAGCACACCGCTTCGTTTGCTAATGAAAGCAAGTCAAACGCTTCTTTTAGCAACCAAGCCAAGAACAGCGCAAACTTCTCTGCTGCCGCACAATCAGGTTTTAGAGCGTTAAAAACAATTGGAGAAGTTATTGGGCTATTGTTGGTTTGGACTTATGCTGTTGAAATTCCGAGTAGTAACACTCCTTACGACAACACAAATAAAAGTTCTTCAAATTGGAGTAATCAGATAAAAAATTAAATTTTATGAGCGACAACGTAGACATAACTCCTGGTTCTGGGAAAACTATTGCCACTGACGATATAGGTGGTATTCAATATCAACTTATTAAGTTGGCTTTTGGCGTAGACGGAGCAGCTACCTTAGTTTCAAGTAGCAACGAATTACCTGTTACAATGAGTTCGTTGGTTTTACCAACAGGAGCTTCTACTCTTTCTGAACAGCAAACCCAAAGCACTTATTTATCTACTATTGCTGGTGATACAACCTCTATTCAAACTGCAATAGAACTTTTAGATAATTCGGTTGATGGTAATTACTTAAATGTTAACTTAAACATAGCTGGAACTGATGTTTCTGCGAACGCTGGTATATTAACAGCTCAGACTTTACGAGTAACAATCGCTACTGACGATGAGGTAAATAATTTTTTGAGTACGATAGCTGGTGCCGTGAGTGGGGCTGAGGTACAGGTAGATGTTTTAACAATGCCTACGGTTGCAGTAACGGGTACTTTCTGGCAAGCAACTCAACCAATTAGTGGTACGGTTGATTTAGGAGCAACTGACAACGCTGTTTTAGACGCAATTGCTGCTTCATTAGCTGGAACATTAACTGTAACAGGTGGTGGGGGTGGAGTTGAATACACCGAAGGCGATACAGACGCTACTATAGTTGGCAGTGCTTTAATGATGGAGGTTGCTGGTGATACCTTGCGGCCAGTTCAAGGTACAGTAGCTGCGGGACTTTTAGTTAATTTAGGAACGAATAATGACGTAATTGTAACAGGTACGGTAGGCTTAGGTGCTGTTGATAATGCTGTTTTAGACTCAATAGATGAAGCTGTATCAAGTAAACAAATTACAGGCATTGGTCATGGTGTTAAAACAATTACTTCAGCAGGTACAGATGAAGCATTAGCTGGTTCAACAATTTGTAAAAGAGTTACAATACAAGCACAAACAGACAATACAGGATGGATAACGGTAGGTACTACAGGGGTGGACGCAACAGTAGTTACTGGAACTGGTGTATTACTTGGTGCCGGAGATGCTTTTGAATTAGATATAGATAATTTAGCAGATGTATTTATTGACTCCACTATAAATGGAGAAGGTGTTCGCTATACATATTTCACATAATATATGCCAGTAATAACTAGAGACGTAAAAAGTTTATCTAAATCAGGTGAAGCCAAGCTCAAGGGTGACGTTACTTTAAGTGAGGGCGCAAATATTACCCTTACACAAGTAGGTAATGATGTTGAAGTTGCCTCAACGGCTGGGAGTGGTGCAACAACCGCTTTAGATAATTTAGCGAGTGTAGCTATTAATGCCACCTTAGTTTCAGATACCGACAACACAGATGCTCTCGGAACAACTGCTATTGCTTGGAGTGATTTATTTTTGGGAAGTGGAGCGGTTATTACTTTCAATTCGGCGTCCTCAACGGCTGATATTACTATAACTCACGCCTTAGACATCCTTACTTTTGCGGGAGGAACAATAGCATTGGGAACCGCTACGGCTACTGGTGGATTGACGGGGAATGTTACTGGAAATGTATCAGGAACGGCTGATACTGTAACTAATGCTACCCAGGCAGCTATAACTACTCTTGCCAATTTAACTAGCATACAAAATCAAACAATAAGTCTTTCAGGTTCATTAACGGTTGAGTTAGCCTCGGTGCTTAATCAAGATTTGACCACAGATGCAGAACCGACCTTTGCAACACTTACCTTATCAAATGGATTAACCTTAGATGGTGGCGGAATCGCTACTCCAACTTCAATTACCTTATCTAATGCTGGTACAACTATAAATGCTAAAAGTACACTTGACGCTGCTTCTGTTAGTATTGCAGTTTTTGAAGGCGACCGCGCAACAATGGCAGATAATGATGAGGCATATATTAGACTTCGTTTATCAAACGACGCTGGTACTCAGACTGAATTTGCTCGTATTATTTGGGTAGCAACCGATGTAAATGCTGGAACAGGTGTAGACGGTAGATTAGATTTTGCGGTAGTAACTGCGGGAAGTCTGGCTGATGAACTTCAACTTGATGGAACAGCATTATCACCTTCAACAACCGATGGATTGTCACTCGGCACTACATTGTTAAATTATTCTGATTTGTTCTTAGATAGTGGTGCGGTGATTGATTTTGATAGCGGTGATGTCGTACTTACTCACTCAGCAAACCTACTTACTCTCGCAGGAGGTAGTTTAAATCTTGATTCTCTCACTGCTTCCGAAATAGTAATCACTGATGCTTCAAAGAACTTAGTTTCAGCAGCGGTGGCTACCTACCCGTCTCTTACTGAGTTGTCTTATATTAAGGGGGTAAGTTCGGCTATTCAAACACAGATTGACGGGAAATCTCCGACTGCCGGCAATGCTTCTTTGGTAACAGTGGGAACGATTACGACGGGTGTGTGGAATGGAACTGATATCGCAGTTGCAGATGGCGGAACAGGCGGAGGTGTCGCGGGTATTACTCTTTTTAATAATATAACAGGATATACGGCGGCGGGAGCTACGGGCACGACTTCTACAAATTTAGTATTTTCAACATCACCTACATTGGTAACTCCTTTATTAGGAACACCTACATCGGGAACTCTGACGAATTGCACGGGACTTCCTCTCACGGGATTAGTTTCTGATACAACAACTGCATTGGGTATAGGTTCAATAAACTTAGGACACGCCACTGATACAACCTTAGCCAGGGTTTCTGCTGGGGTAGTTTCGATTGAGGGTGTGAACATATTAACGACAGCGGGTGGAACACTCACCGGAAACATCACCCTCGGCGAAGGAGCTGACCCAGCAACTATCGGTATAGTGATAGATGCTTCAATGTCCGCCGATGAAAGATATTCTGGCATTACTGTTCCAGGTACAGCGGGAGCAACTTTAGCTTTTGGAGACCTTTGTTACTTAGATGTAACCGCAGGAGAGTGGCTATTAGCCGATGCGAGTGTGGTGGGCACTGGAGGAAATGTTGTGCTGGGAATTTGCGTGGATGCCAGTACCGATGGTGCTGCAACTTCTATGCTTCTTATCGGAACTGTTCGCTCTGCTGCCTTTCCAGCTTCTGTCGCTCTTGGTGCTCCCTTGTACTTATCAGAAACAGCGGGAGATATAACTGCAACCGCTCCCGTAACCGCAGATTCAGTTATGCGTAGGGTAGGTTGGGCAGTAACAGTAGAGCCAAACACAATTTACTTTAATCCGTCAAATGACTATGTCACACATACCTAGAAGTTTAGGATTTAGATATGCCCATTATAGATGCCAAAAAACTTAATAGAGAAATAACCAGCAAATACTCAATAGTGAGTAACGCTTTTAGGCTTGTAAACGATAAGAGTGAAGGTTTGGATGCTAAGGGAACACCAAAAGACCTGATTACCACCGAGGTAGGTGATACTAAGCAGGCCGAGTTTTTTCCGCAAGTGAAGCTTTGTCGTTGGGGCGATTCCGAAAATGACAACGAAGTAAACTTCTCCGTTCGCCTCATAGATACTGAGTACGAAAAAGCCACAGTTACTACTGAGGGCGATAAGATTGTCTGGGATAAGGACAATGTAAAGATAGAGATGTACGACTTCGCTGAAGGTGATGGTGGGTATAAGTTTGTTTGGTACTTAAAAGAAAAGCCCCTCACTAATAGGGTTGAGTTTTCAATCCAGTCAAAAAATTTGGACTTCTTTTATCAACCCGAATTAACCCAACAAGAAATAGATGATGGGGCATTTAGACCTCCCGAAATAATAGGAAGTTATGCCGTCTACCACCAAACCAAAGGCGGAATGAATGATAGTGCTGGTAAGGAATACAAAACAGGACAAGCGTTTATGATTTACAGACCGCATATCATAGACGCTTCGGGTGCAGAAACTTGGGGCAATCTACATATTGAAAACGGAATTTACTCGGTAGAAATCCCACAAGACTTTTTAGACAACGCGGTTTATCCGATTAAGAGTAATGATACTTTTGGATATACTACAATAGGGTCAAGTAGCGTGACATCAGCAGATGATAATAGTTCTTGGTTTGCTAAAGGAACTCCTGCTGGGGGAAACGGAACGGTTAGTAAAATATCAACTTATGTCAAAAGTGCTTTTAGTACTTCACCTATAATTAAAGGGGTAATTTGGCTTGTATCTGACAGTAGTATTATTTCTGGTGGAATTGGTGGAACATTTAATGTTACTTCAGTAGCGGGGTGGCGAGATACAACCTATAGTTCACCGCCATCTGTTGTCAACGGAACGGCTTATTATGTTGGTGTTGTTAATAACACCTATTATACGGTTCGTTACTATAATACAGGTTCTAGTGGTGATGGGGGGAATGAGGGGGCGGGAGGAAATAATTATACAACACCAGAAGCCATTGGTACTATCAATAATCCAACTAGACTTTACTCTACTTACGCCACCTACACCGCAAGTGGGGGGAGTGCCATTAAAACCATCAACGGGCTAGCCATAGCATCGGTGAAAACTGTTAATGGTTTGGCTATTGCCAGCGTAAAGACGTGGAATGGTTTAGCTTAAACAATTCATTAAAATAAGTCGTGATAAAAAACTTTAAATACTAATGCTTAGGAAACGATTGCTTTTACTAGATAATTAATTAATTAAACAATATGTCAACACCACGCTTCTCAATAGACAACGAACAAGTAAAGGATTCCCTTGCTGTTCTGGCTTGGGCGGTAGTTTCTGCCTTAGTCGCATTTGGTATCTCTACTCTACCCGCAGTTCAATTACCAGTAGAGTGGCAATGGCTTATCCCAGTGGTTAATGCTGGATTATATGCCGCTAAAAAGTTCTTAGAGAATAAGAACGGAAAGTTATTTTAATATTATGAAACAAAAAGTAACACTAGAAACTATCCACGAAATACTTATCCGCGTAGAAGCACAAGTGCTTCGTACTAACGGGAGGGTTGGTAGATTAGAAGTTTGGCGTGGAATTGTGATAGGCGGGCTTATAGTAATTTCAGTTATTGTAGTTCCATTATTTTTGGGATTATTTAAATAGGAGGCAATATGGTATTCTCAGACACAGCAACTTATCTTGGCGTAGTACAAGACATAGACTTCTTACTATTTGGTGATTCTGTATCAACCTCGCCTTTTCTTATTGCTGATAAGACAAGGTGTATTAACCTTGCTTATGATAAGGTTGTAAATCTTATCTTAAAAGCAGATGGCCGTTGGGAGTGGGATGATAACGCTAAAACAGATTTACCAATTGCCACTACTTCCTTAGTCGCTGACCAACAGGATTATGCTATTACAGGAGCTACATTTCTTCGTTTACTTAAAGTAGAACTAAAGGATTCTTCTGGTAACTGGAGTGCGCTTAAACCAATTAGCCTAGATGATAAGAGGAACGAATCAATCACTGATTATCAAAAGACATCGGGAACTCCTAGAGAATATGACAAGTTGGGAAACTCTGTCTTCTTATATCCTAAGCCTAGTTATTCTCAAGCGGCTTCATTAAAAGTCTTTTACTCAAGAAACGCTACTCATTTTGTAGCTGGTGATACAACCGCAGTACCTGGATTTGCAGAAAACTTCCACAGATTATTGAGCTACAATGCAGCCCTAGATTATGCAATCGCTCACTCAATGAACGGAAAGGTACAGATATTAGTTCCTCTTATTACAGCGATGGAGAGTGAGTTGGTGAGTTTTTATGCCTCCAGGATGGACGAGGAAAAAGTATCTCTAAAATTAGAACATGAAGATTTTGGAACTGAACAGGGTGATGATTTTGCTGGAGTAAACGTTTCTTAATATGGCTGATAATACCTTTGTTCTAGAATATGACAAATTTTTTCAGGGGCTAGCACCCGCCGCCTACCTTAATTCTTTGTCGGAATTAGGGAATGCTGGACAATCGGCCTCTATGACCGATTGCGACATTTTAGACCCTAGTTATGTTAATCAAGGGCCAGAGTTAGCTGACTTGACAAACGGTACTCAAGCTGGTGCAGTTACGGAGCTTATTCAGTTCATACTGGACAAAGCAGTAACGGCTGATGTTACTTATGGGATAGGAACTTCTAAGTTGTTCAAAATCTCCTCAACTGCCGTAGCCTCAGATGCTACATGGCCACACGCTATTACTAATTGTACTGACGGTGAAAGTGTGATTAACATGGGTGGAAATCTGTATTACTTATTTAACAAAGCAAGTGGTGGAGATATTGGGAAATATAATTTAGACGCAACATTTGATGATGACTGGGGAAGTACCATCCCAACTGGCGCAGCCGCATTGCAAGGCGCACCCCATCCTTCGGCTTCAAAAGAAGACTTAATTGCCTTTGGTAACGGAAGATACTTAGGTATCTATACTGGCGGTACGAATACTTTGGCTCCGACTAAATTAGATTTTGAGGTTGGAAATGAAGTGGCTGATGTTATCTTTAGTAACAACAGATGGTTAATAGCCGTAAATAGTGGAGTTTCAGGGGTAAATAGAAATCTAAGTCAGGTCTTTAGTTACGATGGGGCGGCAATTCAAAGCGTTTTAGCTGACGAAGCGGGGGTAGGATTTCAACGTATCGGATTCTTATATGAACTAAATGGTGTAGTTTTTATTGCCTACCAAGACTTATCTTCAACAGGATTTAAGATAGGATATTTGGCTGGTAAACAAATTAAACCCTTGGGTTCATTTACAGGTTCGTTGCCTACCTTTGCTCAAAAGAGTTTATTCAAACATACAATTCTCTTTTTGTCAAGCGGTAAAGTGTGGAGTGCTGGGGCTGTTATGGATGAACTTCCTTTTCAAATCTCCCAATTAGCAGACGGTGGATATACCACCTGCGGGGCTTTGGCTGCGCCGTTTGGAACTCCGATGATAGCTTCAACTGATGGAGGTTCAAACTTTAAATTAGCAAAATTCTCAGGCTACGCTACGTCTACAAAATGGTACTCCTTAGTAATTCCATTATCAGGTAACGGCCTTGGATTCATAGATTCAATGACCGTTAGTACCGCAGCTTTAGGAACAAATGCTCAATGTGATATTCAAATTCAAGCTAATCAGGGAGCTACGTTGGGAAATGTTAAAGAAATTACAGGAGAAGATTTGAGCTTACACTACTTTACTGGATTAGGCTTAGGTGGAATAGAAGACGTAAGTATTTATTTGAACTGGGCAAATGGAGATGCTACAGAACCTTGCCCAATAAGGAAAGTTATTTTAGAAGGTCATTTTGTAGAAGCATAGATGAAAAACATTACACCAAAAGTCTTTGAGATTATTCCTTTTAGCGAACGGATTGTTTTGCCCGAAGAGGCTGGTCAGTTAATGGGTGAATCATACGGCGGCTGGAAAGCTGAATCTGACGCTTTAACTACGAACGGAATAAGACTTGAAGCTAATAACGAAAGAGTATTAATCGGTAGCGCCACAGAACCACTTACCGGTATTGGTGTTTTTATTGGCTCTGATTTAGCGGGTGGATATGACTTTAGAGCTGGCGACCCAGGTGGAAACTATATTCACTGGGACGCTTCCGCTACTACACTAACAATCGTAGGCGCAATAACAGCTACCTCTGGTACTATCGGTGGATTTGATATAGGTGCTGATTATATACGAGACGTAGCCAATTCATTTGGTCTTGCTTCTACCGTAACAGGCGGAGACGATGTACGGTTCTGGGCTGGTGATACTTTTGCCAATCGTGCTACGGCTGCTTTTAGGGTAACAGAATCAGGCGCAGTCGCAGCTAGTGGGCTTACGCACAGTGGCGGGTCAGTTGGTGCAGCAGTAACCGTAGCCTTAGGAGCGTTAAATGTTGCAGCAAGGGGCTGGACACAAACCTCAGTATTCAGCGTTACTGATGCCGATACAGTGGCTTGGGCTGCGGGAACATTTACCTCGGCTGATGGGACGGCTTACAGTATAGGCGGCGGCAACACGGGTAATATGGCTGCTCCAACATATGTTTATTTAGATGTCGGTGTTTCTACAACCGCTTACCAAGTTACTACCACAGCAGCTACAGCAGTTGGTGCGGGAAAGGTTTTAATAGCAAAAGCGGAAAACGGAACTGGTGAAGCTACTTTTCAAGTGTTCGGTGGTATCGGAGGAACAAATATAAATGCTGCTTCTATAGTGGCAAATTCAATTACCGCAAACGAGCTTTCTACTTCAATTACTTACGCAGGGTCAATTATTATAGACACGGCAGGTTTAATCAGAAGCGGACAAACTGCCTACAACACCGGCACTGGCTGGTGGATAGGAAATGATGGGGGGACACCTAAGTTTTCAATTGGTAATCCAGCTGGATATTATCTTACCTGGGACGGCTCAACGCTTGTAGTAAAAAGTACCTTACCTGATAGACAACTTTTTACTTCTAATGGTACCTGGACAAAACCAGCGGGGGCTAAATCAGTTCACGTCGTTTGTATTGGTGGCGGCGGGGGGGCAGGAAGTGGTGGGGTTGGTAACAACTCTACAGCTTGTGGTGGAACTGGTGGCGGCGGGGGGTTTAGAACACAAAAGATATTTGATGCGGATGATTTGAGTGCAACGGTATCCGTAACAGTTGGAGCCGGAGGAACGGGTGGAGCTGCGAGAGTGGCTAGTGCTGGAAACGGCAACGATGGTGCGGCTGGTGGAACTTCTAGTTTTGGAACGCATGTTTATGCTTATGGTGGTGGATATGGAGTTGCTGGAAGTGGTAATGAAGTTTCAAGCGAAGCAAGTGGTGGTGCAGGTGGGGGTGGAGGTGGAGTAGGAGAAAATGGTGGAGCAAGTACTACAACTGGGGGATTACCACAAATTACAGCAAATGCTGCTGGTGTTGGAAATGCTGGCGGAGGTGGAACAGTAAACGCAATAGGTAAAACTGCTGAATACGGTGGCGCGTCGGGTGGAGGAATTAGTAATGTTGGTGTTCCCTCTAAGGGTGGAAAATCTCAATATGGTGGCGGGGGTGGTGGCGCAGGTGGGGGTGTTGAAGTAGAAGCTGGACAAAATGGCGCAGACGGCGGAGGAGTAGGAACTTACGATAATCCTACCACTCCAGTTGGCGGTGGTGGGGGAGCGGGAGGAGCTAAGGGTGTTAGCACTAGCACCGCAGGTGCCGCTGGCGCAGATGGTGGAACTATGATTTGTGGTGCTGGCGGAGGAGGAAGTGGGGCGTGTGAAAATTCTGGTAGTCCTGTAGCTGGTGCTGGTGGAGACGGTGGACTGGGTGGTGGTGGTGGGGGTGGTGGTGGTGCAGTTGCTGGTTCGGGTGGTACAAGCGGTAAGGGCGGCGACGGTGGAGATGGATTGGCTTACATAATTAGTTTTTAATCCAACTTCAAGTATAATTTTATGGCAATAATAAACTCACAAGGTCTTACATATGAAGAAGCCCTCCGACTACAACGGGCTGGAAATATCAAACCCGCTTCAGAAGGTGGCTATGGGCCAATACGATGGAATGATTTTTATATAAATCTTGGACTACAAGATGTTTGGAATTCTGCGGGTTTTACCAGTGGTAATGCTACGCCAGAACAATTAGCTGCTGGGCTTGAGCCGTATAAGAAACAACTCTCTACCCAAACAGTCCAATCACAGTTTCAAATAGGTGGCTTCGGGGCTTCTCCTGGTGTGACATACGACAAAGCAACAATGACTCCCTATCAACCGCCTCAACCAGAACCCAACATAACTTATCCAGCTAATCCTCCTAATCAAATAACTTATCAAACAGCTTATCAAAACAATATGGCAACTCAACCCACAACTCAAGTCCAGCCTAACCCTAGTAATCCTTGGGTTGGTATTCCTGCTGCTATAAGTGGGCAGTTTACCAATGTTCAACAAGCAATTGATTACTGGAAGAATCCACAATCAACACAACCCACATCAAATATCCCCACAGGAGCTACTTTAATAAGTGGCCCAAGTGGACTACAAGGACTAACAGAAAGTCAGATATGGCGTGAACCCAATAGTGCTAATATCTATAAACTACCCTCCCAACCGACAATGAATACTGGTGGCCCGTCTACTGGTGATTTGAGTTTAGGTGGGGTTAATTACGAACCACCTGTTCCACAGGCAAATCAAATTAACGCTAGTTATCTAGCTGGTATTACACAAGATTTAGAAAACAAACGCAAGGCTATAGACGATGCTTATAAGCTACAACTAAAAAGCATCCAAGACCAAATGGCTGCGAGTCAAGTTCAGATTGACCAGTTTAATGCTACGCAAAAAGGCATACTTGACCAAGCCGCTCCTTTAACCGACCCGTTTAGAGCACAAATAGAACAACAGGAACGCCAAAGATTACAAGTTGAGCAGAACTATTTTGCCAATCAACAATTAGTCGGTGAATTAGAATCCCTTTTAACTGAGGGCAATCTTTTGGTTCAACAAATGCAGGGAGTAACAGGACTTTCTTCTATTAGGAATCCCCGTATTACCGAAACTATCAACGGAGTTAATGCCAGAGTAGGTGTAATTGAAGCTGTAATGAACGCTCGTAGTAATCAAATAGCCGAGGCTTACAGATTAATTGACCGTAGCATAAGTGCTATTACAGCCGACAGACAGGACAAGTTAAATTACTTTACCTCTCTATACAATTTCTACGAAGGACAAAAAGCTACGGAAACAAATAAACTTATTATTCTTACCAAGAATGAACGAGATTATATTGATTCTCAAATCAGTCTATTACAGTCTGACCTTGATAATTCTGAGGCTAGCGCTAAATACATTAAAGATTTAATGGTTAATCCTGAAACAGCTATGTTTATGGCTAAAGCAGGAGTTACGCTCAATGATTCAGTTGAAGCTATTAACATGAAGATGGCTAAATATTCTGAGGTAGAAAAAGCCCAAGCCAAAGTAGAGGCAGAGGCAACCCAACGACAGGACTACGCCTTAGATATGATGAATAAGTACGGAGATGCCGGAATTAAACCAACTGATTCATACGACCAGATTAAGTCTAAGTTGTCAAGTAGCAAGATTTATCAACAAGCAACTAGATTGTCTGGGGGTGGGGATGGAACTCCTGCAGTTACAGGATTAAAATTCAACCAAGATGATGTAGGAAGATTATTGGCTGTAGGGTTTACTGCTGCTGATTTGCCGTTGATACAAAGCGACATAAATGATTATGGATTTGAAACCGCAACTAATGGAATGACAGACGAACAAAAGCGTGTTATTCAAAATATAATTAAAAGAATTACACCAACTCAAGAATCTGAGCAAGACCAGGCTAATTTTTTAACCGTTGACTTCCTAAAAACTTCATTTGCTAATGCTTCTATAGATAGTATGTTAAAAGCTATGAACAAAGAAAGGGGCGAATATAGTAAATTCTTCCAAAGCAAATCAACCGAAGAACAGAAAATAAGAGCTGACTTTAATAATTATCTTGAATCTGGTTTAATGCCCATAATTGAACAATATAGAAATGCGGGATATACAGATAAGGAAATTCTAAATCTACTTAAATAATATGGCCTACATACCTGTAGCACAAAGGAAGACTAAAACTCTTTCTGCTCAAGAGGTAGAACAAGAGGCGTTACGCAGGGCAGTTGGGTTTCAAAAGACGCTAACTCCATTACCAGCTTCCAAACAAACTCTTGGTCAAAAAATAAGCAATTATGTCGCACCGCAAATAGACAGGGTGCGGGCAGTTGATATTCTTCGGGAATTACCAGGAGCAATATTACAAACCAGCCAAGAGATTGGAAGAAGCATTGCCAATATTCCAGCTAGACTTGCCTTGACTGCAACAGAAAAAGTTACTGGTAAACCCGTTACCGTTATTCCCACTGGTACAATCCAAAAAGTATTGTTAGGCAAGAAGCTAGTTGAAAGTTACCAACAAGAATTACGTAGCAGGGCTGATGATTTTTTAGTTATGGGATTCTCACCAAACGCTTCGGCTGCTTTAGCATTTACCGAAGTTGGTTCAGGTTCAATTTTGGATGCTACTATTTTAGGTGGAATAGTAGAAAGTGGAGTTAAGGGGTTTTTAGCTGGCACAAAAGTTCCGACCGTTAAACACCAATCTGCTTGGGAATTTTTAGGTAAACCAAAAACCCCAAAAGAAGCTAAAATTACGGCTCATAATTTGCTTCGCAATGTAAGTCCATTATCTTCAAACGCACAAGCCGCTGGAACTGTAAATGAAACCGCAACTAAGGCTATAACAAATGCTTATACTATTCTAAAAGTCAATGGCATACCCAAACAGCCAGGTATAATTGCTAAAGCTACAGAAAAATTAGTTACGCCAATTTCTAAATTATTTACATTGAAAGATGGTACATTGCCAGCTACGGTAACGGGATTATTACCAGAACGAGCTGGCACTATTCCTGCAAGGGCATTCCAGCCAATTCGTCAACCTGCAATGGGATTATCAATTAGAGAAGTTCCCAGCAAATCAATAATTCCGTCGGAATTAGAATCCCTCGCCCAAGAAGCAAGGAAGTATAAATCAGCAGATGATTTCATTCAGTCAATCCGCCTTAAAGCTATAGAAAAAAATCCAAAAGATGCCATAGAGTTAAAGAATATTCGTGCCGAATTAGCAAAATTGCCAGAAAATAAAATGGCAAGCGAAGCTGTTACTTTACTTCATAAATATAAATCAGGAGGTTGGTTTTCTGCCGCCGAAGATTTTTACAAAGAAGCTACACAAGAAATTGGGAAAATAGCGACTACTATTCCCAAAGAATTAGAATCATTAGCCGTTGAGGCCCGTAAGTATAAAAGTGCGGAGGAGTTTGTGAAAAAACAAACAGGGATAAGAAATCTTGCCTCTGCCGAGGGATATGCAAATAGAAATGTTATCAATCAACTCACCGACTTCTGGAAGCAAGCCAACCAGCTAGAGATTAAGATAATCAATGAACCTGCCATAATTAAGATTTCGCCATCTTCTATAAATAAACTTATTTCTCCACCCCCTGCTAAGATAACCAAGACAGAAGATGTTTTGTTGCGTGGACGAATACGCTCTGAGGCAAGAGGGGCAAAGCAAGCTGTAGTACAATATAAACGACAAACAAGTTTTCTTGAAACCCTGTCAAACAAAATAACCCAAGAGCTTAATAAGCCCAAGGGTAGAGAACGAAGCACCATAGCTTTTGTTAAAGAGCTTGGTGATTTTAACCAAACGGTTGTAAATGAAATCAAGTCTGAGTTAGGAATTACAAGACCCATAAAGGAAATGAACCTTGTTGAGTTAGGGGATTTTGTCGGCAAGCTCAAAGAGAGATTGCGGTTTAAATACGAAAAAGGTTATCAACCATCAGTTGAAACAAGGGAAAAACTTAACCTCAAAGAATCCCCCAAACAACAACTAAATGAGGTTGATTATGAAAAGAACCGTCAACTAAGAAAAGAAATCAAGCCAACTATTAAAAAGGAAGTTATTAAATTGGGAGAAAATATTAAAGGGGGTACTAGTAAAATACTAGCTCCCATATCTACAAGACTTGAGAATATAGACCCGTCCTTAAAGTATGCCTTGAGGAAGTTTGAGTTTGACAGGAATATGGCAATACAAAACGACACTAAACTTACTAACCCTTATTTGAAAAAGACCAAAAAACTAGCAGATGAAGATTTTGCTGACTTAGATTTAGCTCTCAAGAACAGTGATTCAACCAAGATAAACGAGATAAACAAAAAGTACGGACTAGAAAAAGAGTATAACAATGTCCGTGAAATCCTAGACGACATTTACAAGCGAGCCAATCAGGTGGGTTTTGACATTGGTTATCAAAAGAATTATTGGCCTCGTGTCATTAAAGATACTGAGGGTTTCTTAGAATACTTTGGTAAGCAAGAATACTGGAGTATTATAGACGAAGCTGTTAAAGGAAAAGAACTTCAATTGGGAAGATATTTAACCCAAGAAGAAAAGGCCAATCTTATTAATACAATGATTCGTGGCTACAGTGGTGGACAAATTACTCTATCGGGTACAGGTTCAATGGAAGGGCGTGTTATAGATGTAGTTACTCCTGAATTAAACAAGTTTTATTATGACTACCCGTCTTCTTTGGTAAGATACATTGAAGAAGTGGAAGACAAGATTGGTGCTAGAAAATTCTTTGGCAAGAGCAATAAGGTTGAGGGATATAATAATATAGAAGACAGTGTCGGAGCTTATACCGCTGACCTTATAGCTAAGGAAAAGATTACACCTAAACAGGAACTAGAACTAAGAAATATCTTAACTGCTCGCTTTAATCCCAAAGGAACGCATGGTCTTATTGGGATATACAAAAACCTAGCCTATGTAGATGTAATGGGTTCTTTCTTAAATGCTGTTACCCAATTAGGCGACCAAGCGTGGGCTATTTATCGTGGCGGATTTTGGGGCGCACTCAAAGCAGATATTAAAGCTATCGGTGGGAAATCTTTAATAACAAAAGAATCTATTGGAATTGAAGCAAATCGTATTGCCCAAGAGTTTTCTGAATCAGGTAAAACCGCCAAGTTGGTAGATACAGTATTTAAACTAACAGGCTTAACCAAAATAGACCGCCTGGGGAAAGAAGCTTTGGTTAATTCCGCTATCTCTAAATATCAAAAACTAGCCAATAATCCTACCACTGATTTTCTAAAGATGATAGATGACATATTCGGTAAAGAATCAGAAGCTGTACTTGCCGACCTACGAAGCGGGCAGATAACCGAAAATGTGAAATTGCTTGCCTTTAATGAGCTATTAGATTTTCACCCAGTTGCTTTATCAGAAATGCCAGAAGCCTATTTGAGGGGTGCTAATGGTAGGATTTTCTATATGTTAAAATCCTATACCTTAAAACAGTTTGATGTATTCAGACGGGAAGCATTTAGAGAAATGAATAAGGGTAACTGGCTTAAGGGATTTAAGAACCTGTTCTATTTAGCTGGCTTAATTATATTAGCCAACGGTACGGCAGATACAATTAAGGATTTGCTTACTGGCCGAAAGACAGAATTACCAGACTTATTGGTAGACCAAATTGCCGTATTGGCTGGATTTAGCAGATATACACTTAATAGAGTAAGCGAAGAGGGCTTAGGGTCTGCGGCATTAGAACAAATATTACCGCCTACCAATCTAATAGATAACATATCAAAAGATTTGATTGCGCTATATAAAGACTTTGACAAATCAGCCGACATAAACAAACTTAGAACAGTACAGGACATACCATTAGTTGGTAAGTTTTATTACTGGTGGTTTGGTAAGGGAAAGAAAGCAGAGAAATCAGAAACTGGTAGTGATTTACCACAACTGCCAACTCTTCCTAAATTACCCAGCTTACCATCATTGCCAAAATTATGACAACCTTCACCTCAGAAAAACTAGCTCAATACTTTAAAGTCAAAGTCCCCTCTGACCACTGGATAACCAATGCCTGGAATAATCCTGGTCAACTTTATGTTAATTTGGGTTGGTTAGGACATAACGGCATAGATTACGGTGGCGACCAAGCTAAGATATTTGCACCCTTTGATGGGGCGGTTCATAAAATCCGCAAGACCCCCAACACCTCGGATGCGTGGTGGATTTCTATTATGTCAGACCAAGAGGAAATCATTGACGGCCAGCGAGTCAGACTACAATGCACCTATATTCACTGTGATGAGTTCTTTGTAGCCGAGGGCGACCACGTTACCCTAGACCAGCATATAGCAAAGTCCGATAACACTGGTTATCCTTATTGGTCATCTGGGCCACATCTTCACTTTGGAATCTATCCTTTGTACTGGAGCGGGTTACAATGGATAGACGACAAAATGAACGGCTACGATGGAGCAGTTGACCCAACACCATTCTTCTCAGATTGGATATTTGATATGGACAAGTTCCCCGAAGGTCAACTAGTAAAAGCTATTGGCGACCCTAGGGTTTATTTAATAGACGGTCGGAAAAAGAGATGGTTTGTTTCGCAAGGTTCGTTCTGGCTTTCTGGTAGAGCGTTTAAAACTTCCGACATTTGGAACTTACCCCCGTTTGAATTAGCTAAGATTCCGTTGGGCGAGAATATGCCCGACCTACCCCAAATTGTAAAAAATGAAATGGGTTCTTTGTACCCAAATTTTCTTAAATAATAGTTCTTTAACAAACAGGAGTAAATAATGAATGAGCGACTGGTTCTTATGCCATGCCGCTGTCGGGTACATCTTGAGCAAAACATTGCTCTCAAAGCTGTCTCTATAGTGGACAAGAATACTGAACTTGTCGTTCTAAAGATTGAGTGCTGGTACTGCCATAAAATACGCCGAATCAAAATAGGTATAGCTCACTTTTACGAGCTATTCTGGATTCAGACAAAGGAGGTATACGATGGAAATAGATTATGAATTGAGATACCTTCAACTACAAGAAAAGACCTGGCGTTTATGGCTGGAACATCTACGGTACTATCAATTATTTGAACTACCAACAATCATAAAACAAATAGAGGTTAGCCTTGAAAAAAGAACAGTGTCCGACTTGCGGACAAGTAGTGGCACTAACAAATCACCACATTCTCCCCCGTAGGTGGTTTAACTCCAAAACCTCAAGAGAATTCACATTCTCATTATGTAGAGACTGCCACACCGAATTGGAGGCAGAAATCATAGAGGCGGAGTTCGCTAATAAGGGGAAGCCACTGCCCGAAATGCAGTACACTAAAATAGTGATTCAATTCATCACCAACAAAGGAGTTATTAATGAAAAGTCTGTTGTTGACTTTGATAATGTTGTTACTGGTTTCCTGCAGTCGGTCAGAAGCTACTTCTACTGACACTCTGATAACTAAGGAGCATCAAGTAACTAACATTTGGGTAATTGATTCCAATGAAGATGGCAAGCCCGATGGCTTGTTGATTGAACTTTGCCTTAACGGCAAGTTTGACAAGACACTTGTCTTCAATGAAATTGGTTTCTATATCGGTGATATCCGACAAATAGACGGCGTACTAACTTACACCGACCTAACTGGTAAGACCACACCATTTAAACCCCTTGAAACTACTCCTAAACTCCCCCCAAAACAAACCTAATAATAAGGCGTTTCACTAATAAGACAATAATGTCAATTATCTGAAACGCCTCTCACCTTAGTTAACAATTGTTAACCAACACAGCAATGGTTAACGAAGGTGGGGCCAATTGAAGTGCTACTAGTTTTGATACTTGTGTCGCTTAACGTGGTATCGCCCGTCCATGGGTATGCGCCCAACGTTGGAATCAAGGAAGCTCTATACAAAAACCATCCGAAAGGGTGGTCTTTTGTTTTATATTGAGCCAGGACACCTTGGGTGTGTCTAAGTACGTTTTGGGGGCTAGAATTCAAACCAGGGCGTTTTAGCCAAAACTGACCTCTCAAACCTCAATAAAACATCTATATATTATAACACTTTTTAGTATGTCTTGTCAACCAGTGGAATCGTAAACATCAAAAAGATACCCTAGAATCTGCTGTCGTTCTGCGAGCCTATAATCACTCTTGTCTACTAATAAATCAAAGAATTTAACAATAGTAGGACGGGTATATTCTTTCTCGGCTATCGCTTGAGCAAAGCAAACAAATGTTGACCAGCCGTTATCTAAAGATTTTAATTCGTTAAATCTTCCCTCTAGTGACATATTTTTTTATTTTAGACCTAATAAACTCTGTTTTCTTATCACTATCCCTACCATATTTTGTACCACAACTCCTACAAGAAGTAGATTTGCCATGCCTTAGATGGCTGCCCATTACGATGCTTATTTTACCACAAGTACATTTACAACTCCAATATGCGTTACCTCCATTGTCTGTATGATGATATTTGATTACAAATAATCTACCGAATCTTTGTCCGGCAATATCCTTGAAGTTGTGTTTAAAAAACATTTTATTCATTTTCTAGTTCCTCTTCCTCTAGCTCTATCTTACACAAGGGATGAATGCCATTAAACTCGTTATACTCCTTGTTTGATATGGATTCTCCGCACCACTCGCAAACTAACATACTATCTTGCTACACCACTTAACGGCTTTTTAAACCACGAACCACAATCTTGACACTGAAATTTTTGAAATCTTGTAACCCTGTTAACTGCAAAGCCCCTTCGTTGTGTTTTTTCACTACTACAAACGGGGCAATTAGATGTTGTTCCCATTATAGTATTAGAGTTAGGGTGGTTATCTGTCCATGGCCTCATTTTTAAATAAATCTTACTTAGCAAAATTATATCTTGCCTGTTATAGAGCGTCATCTTTTTCCATGCTTTCATGTTTTTGCGCTCAACACAATCTAGCCACATTGTAAAGCCTTCGTGTTTTATTTTTTCTCCTAGACCTAGATACTGACCCAAATCATCTAACCTATTAGAGTCAAACTTAAAATACCTCTTAGCTACTAATTTAGTATCAACAACTTTAAAAGGTGCTGGTGGTTTGAATTCATGCTGAATAAAGCGAGCCATTGACTTTTTAACATCAAAAGCTCTTCCGTTGTGAGCTACTACTATATCAGCCTCATTAAATAACTCCCAAAGCTTACGACAAAGTTCTCTGTCATTTTTGGGTTCTTTCTTGTACAAACTAAAAGACGGCAAGGAATACGAATAAATCTTATTTTCATCTACCCATTTATAAGCAAAACTAATAATAAACCAATGGTCTTTAAAGCGAATAACATTTTGTTCGTATTTGCCCCAGACCCAGCCCAAGTTAGCGAACGTCTCAATGTCAAATAAAAGTATTCTTGGTTTTTTAGTCTCCATATTCATTCTTCCCTTCTGGGTTTCCGTACTCTAAAGTATTAAAAGCATACAAAACCTTATCACTACTACTGTTTATTTGTATGCCTTCATCTAAAAACTCTTTTAAATAAGTCTTCGCTGTTTCTATTTGCTTTAACATTGTACTAACATAGATAATAAAATCTATCGCTTCTGACATTACCTCATTTACAACGGGCTTTCTCCATAACTTGCCGCCATGTTCTTTTTGTCCTTTGTTATACTTCTTCTTGGCGAGTGTAGAGAACTCGTTTATTATATCTTCAATGTGTTGTTTGGGAGTATACATACTATTCTCCTTTCTTTAATTTAACAGCAATAAAACTTTGGCTAATACCGTTTTCTTTTTTACAATACTCACACTTAAAAGTGGTAATCTCGCTTGATTCAGCATAATAGACTCCGTCATCAAAAACATCCTTATCCTCTGGCGGATTGGGTTGGCCACAGTAGGCACAGTTTAGTCTTAAATAGTAGCGGTCTCCCATACTCTATTCTCCTTTCTTTAGGGATTCTCTAACTCTAAGAAGCCATTGCCATCCAGTATCACGCTTATCTAATGGTGTATTAGCAAACTCATTCAATAATTTGGTTATTATTGTTTGTGCCTTCTCCACCGCTTCTTTGGTTGCTTGTTCACACCTAGCATTACAAAGTATTTCCATATCATCTTTCATCTTTTCCGCTTCTTCTTTAGCTTCCTCTTTAGCTTTGGATATTTGGGTGCAGATTAGTTTAACTAACTCATCAATTTTGAATAAAAGAGTTCCCTTAGGCGTAATACCCAACATACAAATATCTGTTAATTTATTTTTTTCATGATTATTTAGGGATTGACGAAGCTGTATTTGCTTAGATTCAATCCAATGTTGAATGTTAGGGCTGATACTACCATCAGGGTTAGGGTTACTTTCAAGCTCGTCAATAATTTTCTCCACTGCTTCCTGTTTAGCTTGGCTTCGTTCGCGGTCAAGCATTTTATTCAACTGACCAACGGTAATACGAACCTTGTCAGTATCTTTCAACTTAAGATTGGCTGTATAGACCCAATCTTTTACTTCAGCCGTTTCAAACTTCTGTTCTACATATTTAGAACATTCAAATGAATGGCCGTTTCTCGGCTCAAAGCCACACTCAGAGCAGTTTACTTCAGTGGTGGAATTACAGGCCTCACAATCATAATGAGCTAAATCGTTACAGGAATGTACCCCTACTTTATCTTTTACTTTAGGGGTGAGGGGTTTAATAAAAATTGTTTTAGTTTTTGAGTCGGTATCAATGCTTATATATTCAAGTTCAACTCTCCAACCTATATCCCCAAAAGCCTTAGCAAACAAAGCAATACACTGATGGGTAGTTAATTTTTCTTCTCCTCCTTTAATTTCCTCTACCTTATGGCACTCACAGTTGGGGTTGGAACAAAATACTTGTGTTCTATCGTTTAGAGTTCCTTTTGCTAAACATTTTTCGCAACAGCGTGATTCTTTGCGTGATTCTTGCGTGATTGGGGTCATATTAGTTAGGGGTTAGCCATAGCCATCGCTAGAGCCAGAGCCATAGCCAGAGCCATAGCCAGAGCCATAGCCAGAGCCATCGCCATAGCCAGAGCCAGAGCCATAGCCATAGCCATAGCCATCGCTAGAGCCAGAGTCATCGCTAGAGCCAGAGTCATCGCTAGAGCCATAGCCATCGCTAGAGCCAGAGTCATCGCTAGAGCCAGAGCCATCGCTATAGCCAGAGCCATCGCTATAGCCAGAGCCAGAGCCATAGCCAGAGCCATAGCCAGAGCCAGAGCCATTGCTAGAGTCAGAGTCATCGCTAGAGCCA
>Ga0209727_1000510_pt1 | contig 41729 bp, 52 predicted proteins | sample RifGroC1_FD_183995 | JGI IMG/M metagenome (GOLD analysis project Ga0209727, IMG submission 183995) | Groundwater microbial communities from Rifle, Colorado, USA - Groundwater C1 (SPAdes) (version 2) | ecosystem: Environmental > Aquatic > Deep subsurface > Groundwater | place: Rifle, Colorado... | reverse complement strand
TGCTCACAACCTCAAGAAAATGCTCTGACAAGAATCCCAAGACGGGAATCTTTTTGTTATTGGCTATTTTCCCAAACCAAAAACTCCCAACTGAACGGGAGTTTTGGGACAGCCTCGAATGGGTCTCTTTTTTTCCCTTGACCTTCTTTGAAAATGAGTTAATATGCCAGTGTATGAACAATCAACAATTAGAGCGACTCATTAGAGTTTCGCGAAAAACTGGTTCACCGGTAATAATCTTGGACGAAAGTGGGGAAGAGACAGTTCTTTTGCCTTTATCAACCTATGAATCTCTTCTTGATGAAGGATTGTATAGTTTTGAAGAAGATGACATCTTTGAGGAAGATCAACACATAGAGCATGCTCCTGTTATTGACTTAGATGACATTGAGCATGGCTTGTATCAACCAAAACAAAATTTAGAAAACAATGTTGATGCTGTTATTCCAATACTTCAGCGAGATGAGGTAGGTGATAAAACGATTGATAATGTTTTGGATGGTAATAAGGGGAGTTCTGATGATTTTGTAAACGAAGAGCAATTTTACCTTGAGCCGATAGAATAAAGCTCGAATATTGGCGGATTTTTTTAAAAAAATATTTAGGCAGCTTCATTCACAGCTCAGCACTTGCATAATTTTGCCAGTTTTGGTATTATCTCGGCGTTTGCTGGAAACGTTGATTTCCTCAAAAAATTAATTTTTACTCATAGAATTAATACATTTGTATGGCAGAAAAGTTTGACCGTTCTAAACCAAACGTTAACGTCGGTACTATCGGACACGTTGACCACGGGAAGACAACGCTAACAGCGGCCCTTTCCTTGCTTTTTTCGCCTGCTGATCAAAAGAAGGCTTTTGATCAAATCGATAAAGCACCAGAAGAGCGTGAGCGTGGTATTACTATTTCAACAGCTCATGTTGAATACGCTTCTGATAAGCGTCATTACGCACACGTTGACTGTCCAGGTCACGCAGACTATGTAAAGAACATGATTACAGGCGCTGCGCAAATGGATGGTGCTATCTTGGTTGTTTCAGCAGCTGATGGTCCTATGCCTCAGACTCGTGAGCACATCTTGCTTGCTCGTCAAGTTGGTGTGCCATCAATGGTTGTTTTCTTGAATAAAGTTGACATGGTTGATGATCCAGAACTTATTGATCTTGTTGAAGAAGAAGTACGTGATCTTTTGAAGCAATACGAATTCCCTGGAGATGAAACTCCAATTATTCGTGGGTCTGCTCTTAAAGCACTTGAAGGCGACGAAGAAGCTCAAAAGTCTATTCGTGCACTTGTTGATGCTCTTGATAACTATATCCCAGAGCCAGTTCGTGACATGGATAAGCCATTTTTGATGCCAATTGAGGATGTTTTCTCAATTGAAGGACGTGGAACAGTTGTTACAGGTCGTATCGAGCGTGGAATTCTTAAACTAAACGACGAAGTTGAAATCGTTGGATTAGGAGAAACACGGAAGACAGTTGTTACTGGTATCGAAATGTTCAACAAAATGTTGGACAAAGGTATGGCTGGAGACAACGCTGGAGTTCTATTGCGTGGTATTAAGAAAGAAGAAGTTGAGCGCGGGATGGTGCTTGCAGCTATTGGAAGCGTAAAGCCACACACAAAGTTTGATGCCCAAGTTTATGTCCTTACAAAAGAAGAGGGTGGACGACACAAGCCATTTTTCAAGGGATATAAACCACAATTCTATATTCGAACAACAGATGTAACTGGTGAAGTAGTATCTCTTCCAGAAGGATCAGAAATGGTTATGCCTGGAGATACTGTTAACCTAACTATCGAGCTGGGAAAAACTGTTGCGATCGAAGAGCAGATGCGCTTTGCTATCCGAGAGGGTGGACGCACTGTTGGAGCTGGAACTGTAACTAAAATTATTGAATAAGATCAGGACGAGGAAAGGCATTTGCCTTTCCTCGCTTGGTTTAATCACATGTACCTTCTATGGCAAGCACTGAATCAAAAGATCAAAAATCACGAATCAGAATAAAGATCCGCGCATATGATCATAAATTAATTGATACTGCGTCAGATACTATAATCAAAACAGTAAAGCGAACCGGAGCTGATGCAATCGGCCCAGTACCACTTCCAACAGAGAAGCGACGCTATACTGTGAACAGATCAACATTTGTTCACAAGAAGTCTCGAGATCAGTATGAGATGCGCGTTCACAAGAGATTGATCGACATTGTAAATCCAGGAGAAACAACAGTTGAATCATTGATGTCGCTAAATTTGCCATCAGGAGTAGATGTAGAAATAAAAATGTAAAATAGGCCTTTGCAGGCCTGCAAGGGAAAATGAAATTCCTTGTAGGCCCGCAACGGCTAAACCATCTTGAACACGAACCAGGAATAAGATCCTTAGGAAAACTTTCCTGATGATTCGAGTGAGATGATAAGGAGATCTGTTATTTGAATCGATACAACCCTTTAAGACAAGTTTAAGCTTAAAGGCTAGAAGTATTTTAAATGGTTTAGAGCGTTTAAAATCTTCTGGTTTTTAAATACTCCAGAACAGTATCTGTATATTTAGACAATCTTTGGCAAAATAATTAGCCAAAGCAAATATCAAACTTAAAAGTTGCTGTTGCAGAATGTTATTCTATGAAAGCGATAATCGGAAAAAAACTTGAAATGACTCAAGTCTTTAGAGAGGATGGTACTGTTGTACCAGTGACTCTTATCCAGACTGGGCCATGCACGGTGATCGAAGTCCGTGAACATGAAGCCAAGAAAAAGGTTGTTGTTGGATTTGGAACCAAAAAACATGTGGCAAAACCACAGAAAGTTGCCTGGGGAAAAGAAGACGGCTATGCCTTTGTTTGCGAATTCATTCTTCCAGAGGGTGTGGAAGTAAAAGCTGGCGATACGATCACTATTGAGGATTTTATCCAAGGAGATTTGATCAATGTTATTGGTCAGTCAAAAGGAAAAGGTTTTCAAGGTGTTGTGAAGCGACATGGTTTCCATGGAAGTCCAAAAACACACGGTCATAAAGATCAGTTGCGCATGCCAGGATCTATTGGATCAGGTGGTGTACAGCGCGTGTTTAAAGGAGTTCGTATGGCCGGAAGAATGGGTGGAGATCAGGTTACTGTAAAAAATCTTGAGATAGTGGAAGTAAACGCAAAAGATAATGTTTTGGCCGTAAAGGGTGCTATACCAGGCGCTCGTGGAGCATATATTCAATTAATTGGTACTCAAGGAAATGTATGGCAAAAATAGATGTCTATACAATTGATGGTTCAAAAAAGGAAATTATCGAACTTCCTGACCATTTATTTTCAGTCAAACCAAATTCAGCTCTTGTTGCTGAAGCTGTTCGTGTTGTAGAAGCAAATTCGCGAGTAGTTCTTGGAACCACTAAAGACCGCAGCGAGGTTAGTGGAGGTGGAAAAAAGCCTTGGAAGCAAAAGGGAACTGGACGAGCTCGTCACGGATCAAGCCGATCACCGATTTGGATTGGTGGAGGAATTACTTTTGGACCAAACAGTCTTCGTAATTTCTCTCTTAAGATAAACAAGAAAGCTAGACGAAAAGCATTAGCTTCAGTGTTGTCAGACAAGGTTGCCTCTGGAGTATTTATCGTAGTTGATGCGTTTGATGTTGATGGAACAACAAAACAGATGGCAGGAATGCGCAGTGCTTTGCCTGGAGCAAAAGAAACAGCGATCGTAATCACAACCACGGACGAAGAAGGCGTTATCCGTTCAGCACGAAATCTTGCAAAAACTGCCACTGTGTCAGCACAGAGCTTGAATGTTCGAGATTTGCTAAAAAGCAAATATGTAATTACATCAAAGGCAGCTGTTGAAAAAATGATTGAAGTTTACGCATAGTATGGCAATTATAAAGAAAACAACATCAAAAGAAACAGAAAAGACTATAAAAAAGTCTAATAAGAAGGGTATCTCAAAGAAGACTCTAAATGTTCTAATTGCCACTCATGTCACGGAAAAAACCGCTGAGAGTTCAGATAAGAACATTTATGTTTTCGATGTTGATGTTAATGCAACCAAGATTGAAATAAAACAGGCTTTTAAAGAGATGTATAACATCACTCCTATTCGCGTCAACACGGTTAGCACTAAGGGGAAGCAAGTAACATTTGGACGCGTTGTTGGAAAACAGAAAAACCGCAAGAAAGCAGTTATCACTCTTCCAAAAAATGCTAAGTTAGATATTTTTGAAGGAATTTAAGGAATATGGGAATTAGACTACACAAACCAACAACAGCCGGACGACGCAAATCAAGTGTGCAAACATTTGATGACATTACTTGTGTTTCTCCTTTGAAAAAGTTTGTAAAGAGCCAGAAACAAATGGCCGGAAGAACAAAGGGAAAGATTACTGTTCGACATCGTGGCGGAGGAGTAAAGCGAAATATCCGAGTTATTGATTGGAAATTCGATAAAATGGATATTCCTGCAACAATCAAAACAATCGAATATGATCCAAACCGCGGAGCACGAATTGCTTTGGTGGCATATGCTGACGGTGAACTACGCTACATTCTTGCACCTCGTGATTTGAAAGTTGGTGCCCAGATAATTTCATCTAAAACTAAAGGTGAGCCATCTTGTGGGAGTCGATTCTGTTTAAAGGATATTCCAATTGGAATGGAAGTTTACAATATTGAATTACAACCAGGATCTGGTGGACAGATTGTTAGAGGCGCAGGAACTAGTGCAACACTTCTTGCAGTTGAAGGAGACAAAGCCACACTTCGCTTGCCATCAGGAGAGGTTAGGCTTGTTCTTAATAGCTGTATGGCCTCAATCGGAAATGTATCAAATCCTGATTGGCGATTGGTTCGTTGGGGAAAAGCTGGACGAACTCGTCTTCGCAGCATTAAGCCAACTGTTCGTGGTAAAGCAATGAACCCATGTGATCACCCTCATGGAGGAGGAGAAGCCCGCAACCCAATTGGTATGACCCATCCAAAAACACCAACTGGTAAGCATGCGCTTGGTGTAAAGACTCGACGAATAAAGACATCAAATAAACTCATCCTTTCACGAAGAAAGGGTAAGAAAAAGTAGTATATGGCAAGAAGTTTAAAAAAAGGACCATTTGTTGATGCGTCCCTACTAAAAAAAGTTCAGGTAGCCGCTGCTCAAAGTAGCAAGAAACCAATCAAAACATGGTCAAGATCTTCAACGATCACGCCGGAGATGGTTGGGCTTGTTATGAGCATTCACAATGGTAGACAATTTATGGATGTCACAATTGTTGAAAACATGGTTGGACATAAATTGGGTGAGTTTGCACCAACACGCAAATTTGTTCGTCATGGAGGTAAGGCAGTCGAAGCTGTAAAAAAGTAATGATTTTCCAATATGGAAGCTAATGCAATTGCAAAATTTATTCACATGTCACCACGCAAAGTTCGCCTTGTGGCATCTTTGGTTCGCGATCTTTCAATTGTGGAAGCACGAAAGCAACTTGCTTTTAGTAAGAAAGCAGCAGCTAAGCCTGTTTTAAAGGTGGTAAATTCAGCTGTGGCTAATGCTGGAGAAAATGTTGATCTTGAAAATACCTATGTCATAGAGATTTTTGTTGACGAAGGGCCAACTATTAAAAGACACATGCCACGAGCTCATGGACGATCAGCAGCAATCAGAAAAAGAACATCACATATTTCTGTGAAAATCGGAGATAAAGAAGAGAAAATTGTAACTCAAGAGAAGTAAACATATGGGACAGAAGATTCATCCAAAACTATTTCGTCTTTCAACCATTTATACTTGGGATTCCAAGTGGTTTGGTGGAAAGAAGAACTATATTGCACAATTGCAAGACGATATTCATGTACGCGAATTTTTGGTAAAGGAACTTCGCGAAGCAGGAGTTGATTTGGTCGAAATTGATCGTAATGCAAATAAGATGACCGTTACTATTCATGCTGCTAAGCCAGGTGTAGTAATTGGTCGATCAGGTGCTGGAATTGAAGATTTGAGAAAAAAGGTGCAAAAGGAGTTTTTCCGTGGACGACGAATGAACATTATTATCAATGTTCAGGAAATTTCTCAGCCATCACTTTCTGCTCAGGTTATTGGCTTGCAAATTGCCCAGGACATTGAGCGTCGTCTCCCATTTAGACGATCAATGAAAATGGCAGCTGAACGAGTTATGAAGTCAGGTGCAAAAGGAGTTAAGATTATGGTCGCCGGACGATTAAATGGTGCAGATATTGCTCGTCGCGAACAAATTATTCAAGGAAGTATTCCTTTGCATAACTTGCGAGCTGATGTGAACTTTGCCCGAGTACGAGCAAACACTATTTTCGGAGTGATTGGAATAAAAGTTTGGATCTATCGTGGTGAAGTTTTCGACGGTGAGCCAAATGCCAAGACTGTTTAAAGGATAAAGTAATAATCAGATATGTTAGTTCCAAAGAAATTAAAATACCGCAAGTGGCACAAGCGTCGAACAAAAGGCGATCGTATTGCTACCCAAAAAATAGGCGTTGCTTTTGGATCTTTTGGATTGAAAGCAACAACTGAATCATGGGTTACTTCTCGTCAGATTGAGGCAGCTCGTCGCGCCATGACCCGATATGTAAAGCGCGGTGGAAAGATTTGGATTCGTATTTTCCCTGATCACCCAATTACTTCTCACGGATCAGAATCAACCATGGGAGGAGGAAAAGGTGGAGTTGATTATTACATGACACCAGTAAGAGCAGGAACAGTGATGTTTGAAATGGATGGAATAGGCGAGGATATGGCAAGAGAAGCATTGCGACTTGCTGCTCATAAATTACCAATGAAAACAAAGGTGGTAACAAGAAAATAGTATGTATAAAGATTTGGAAAACAAGAGTGCAAAAGAGCTAGAAAAAATGCTTTCACAAGAGCGTGCCAAACTATATGGATTGCGCATGAAGCTTGCTGTGAATCAATTGAAAGATGTTCGCGAAGCCCGCGAGACTCGAAAGATGATTGCAAATATTCTTACCCAATTGCAGAAAGTAAACGCTGAAAAATAAAGTATGGAAAAGAAAAGCACAAATCGCCGTCAACTAAAAGGAGTTGTTTCATCTGATAAGATGGACAAAACAGCTGTTGTTAAGGTTGACCGAACAGTATTGCACTCAAAATACTTGAAGCGATTCACAAAGAGCAAAAAGTACAAAGTTCATGATCCAGAAAATAAGGCAAAAATAGGTGATAAAGTTGTAATTGAAGAAACTCGCCCAATTTCCAAAGATAAGAATTGGAGAATTATTGAGATAACAAAGTAATATGTTGCAGCATAGATCAATGATAGCAGTTGCAGACAACACTGGCGCTAAAAAGCTTCAGGTAATTCGTGTTTTAGGCGGATATCAGAAGCGTTATGCTCGGATCGGTGATGTGGTGACCGCTGTTATAAAAGAAGCAGTTCCACACAGTAATGTAAAAAAGAGTGATGTAGTTCATGTTGTTATTGTTAGAACAAGAAAAGAAATTCGTCGACAGGATGGTTCTTACATCCGCTTTGACGAAAACGCTGGTGTGATAATTGATAAGAACAACAAAGAGCCAAAGGGAAGTCGTATCTTCGGACCTGTGCCACGCGAATTGCGAGCACTGGGATTTACCAAGATTATTTCTTTAGCACCTGAAGTTTTATAAAAACAGTATGAAGATTAAAACAGGAGACATGGTGCGAGTCACCACTGGGAAAGACAAAAATAAAACTGGAAAAGTTTTACAGGTTTTCCCATTGCTTGAAAAAGTTGTTATCGAAGGCGTTAATACCTCTGTTAAACATCTGAAAGCTCGAGGAAAAACACCTGGACAACGGGTTGAATATACTGCTCCAATCGATGCTTCAAATGTAGCGGTTGTTGGTAAGGAGGGATCTGGCAGAGTTGGCTATAAGTTTATCAAAAAAGATGGAAAGCAAGTAAAAGTTCGCATTCTTAGAACAAAAGAAGGTACACAAGACTTAGAATAATATGGCTAATCTAAAGAAAACATACACAGAGAAAATTGCACCTGCATTAAAAGAGCAGTTTGGTTTAAAGCACGCTTTGCAGGTTCCGCAAATTATCAAAGTAACAATAAACACCGGACTTAACACAAAGCGAGATCCGAAGTTTATGGAAGTTTTGCTTGATAGTTTGACTCGTATTTCTGGCCAAAAACCAGTGCAAACCAAGGCACGCAAATCAGAAGCTGGATTTAAGATCAGAGAAGGTATGCCAGTTGGCGCTATGGTAACACTACGCGGTACTCGGATGTGGGATTTTATTGAGAAGTTGGTGGCAGTTACTTTCCCTCGTATTCGAGACTTCCGCGGTATTCCAGAGTCAGCGGTTGATGGTCATGGGAATTTCAATTACGGATTTAGAGAGCACACAGCATTTCCTGAGATCAATGCCAACGAGGTTGAATCTCTTCATGGATTGCAAGTTGTGATTACAACCACAGCCAAGTCTCACAAAGAAGGACTTGCCCTATTTAAAGCATTAGGGTTCCCATTTAAAACAAACACCAAGTAGTATGGCGACTCAGAATCAGATTGTTAAATCAAACAGAAAACCAAAGTTCATGTCTCGACATGTGAATCGATGTTGGAAATGCGGACGAAATCGAGCTTATATGCGTGATTTTGGACTTTGCCGAATCTGCTTCCGCGAGTTAGCCAATCGTGGTGAGCTTCCTGGAATTAAAAAAGCTAGTTGGTAATCGTATGATGACAGATCCAATCTCAGACATGTTGACACGTATCCGAAATGCTTCGAAAGTTCGTAAGCAAATCGTTGATGTCCCAATGTCCAAAATGAAATTTGCTCTTGCAAAGGTATTGCAAAATGAAGGATACCTAGACGCCGTTGAAAAAGTTGACGGACTCAAGGGCGTAAACATTCGTCTTCGTTTAAAGTACGAAAATAATGAGCCAAAGATTATGGTCATTAATCGTATTAGCCGACCAGGGCGAAGAGTATATGTGCAATCAACAGAATTACCAACAGTCCGTTCCGGATTCGGTGTGGCTATTGTTTCAACTCCAAATGGTTTAATGACCAATGTTGAGGCTAGAAAGCGCCGACTGGGTGGAGAACTCATTTGCGAAGTTTACTAATATGTCACGAATAGGAAAAAAATTCATTGATCTTCCATCTGGAGTTGAGATTTCAACCCAAGGAAATGCTGTAGTTGCCAAAGGGCCAAAAGGGGAATTGCGCTTGGAAGTTTTTGATGTGATTCATGTGAATGTGGATCAGGAAACAAAAAAAGTACAAGTCACTGTGGACGATATTGAAAACAACAGTGCCATCTGGGGAACAACCCGAGCAAACATTGCCAACATGATTATTGGAGTATCAGAAGGTTGGTCAAAATCACTTGAGCTTCAAGGTGTTGGATTCCGTATGGAAGTTCGTGGTCGCAAGTTGGTGATGCGTCTTGGTTTCTCACATGAGGTTGAATACAACCTACCTGACGGAATCGAAGCGACTGTAGAAAACGCAATTCTTACAATCAAAGGAACTGATAGACAAACAGTTGGACAAGTAACTGCAGAAATTCGATCAATTAAAGAGCCAGAGCCTTATAAAGGAAAAGGATTTAGATACACAGACGAAATTGTTCGTCGCAAAGCTGGAAAGGCAGCTAAATCAGAATAAGTATGAAAGAGACAACAAAGTATAAAAGATCACACATAGTACGCCGTGCTCATAGAACACGCAGTCGAATTCGAGGTACGCAAGAGCGACCAAGACTAACGGTTTTTCGTTCTAGCAAGCACATTACCGCTCAGGTGATTAATGATGAGGTTGGAGTTGTTTTGGCACAGGCCGCAGATCTTCATGTTGATGCTACAGGAAAGAAGCCAGTTGAGATTGCTGCTTTAGTTGGAGCTGAGGTTGCCAAGCGAGCAATGGAAGCCGGAGTCACCAAAGTTGTGTTTGATCGAGGAGCTTATTTATACCACGGACGCGTAAAGGCACTTGCTGACTCTGCGCGTGAGAAAGGACTTGAATTCTAAATATGACTGACGAGAAGTTTGCAAAAAAAACACAGGGAAATAAAGGCGAGATTCGAAAACCACGCCGTCGTCGACCTGCGCAACAAAAAGAGCAGAGTGAGTTTGAACAAAAAATTCTAGAACTTGCTCGAGTTACTCGTGTTACCAAAGGTGGAAAGCGTATGCGTTTCCGAACTTGTTTGCTTATTGGTGATCGCAAAGGACGAGTAGGTCTAGGAGTTGCCAAAGGAGCCGATGTTCAGATTTCCATTGAAAAAGCTTTCAGACAGGCAAAAAAGAACATTGTTCATGTACCACTTTTCAAAGAAACCATTCCTCATGAAGTAAGTGCTAAGTTTGGCGCAGCTGTAATCATGCTCAAACCAGCTCCAAAAGGAACAGGACTAAAATCAGGTGGTGCTACTCGCATGGTATTAACATTAGCTGGAGTACCAAACGCTGTTTCTAAGATTTTGGGTGGAAATAATAAGATCAATAATGCTAAAGCAACTTTTGTTGCCTTACGCGCATTAAAACCAAGAAAAGAAGAAGTAAAGGAAGCTAAAAAAGAAGAGAAAGTCGAAAATAAGGAAACCAAACCACAAGTAAAACAATAAATAGTATGACTCTTGCTTTACACAATTTAACTCCAAAAGGAAAGAAAAACCCTGGTAAGCGTGTTGGTCGTGGTTATGGTTCTGGTAAGGGTGGACATACTGCTGGCCGTGGACAAAAAGGACAAAAGTCTCGTTCAGGAACAGGTGGATACAAGCGCCTTGGTATGCGACGAGTTATGCTCTCAACTCCAAAGTTGCGTGGCTTTAAGTCAGACAAACCAATACCGGAAATTGTAAAATTACAGCAAATTGATTTACACTATATTCAAGATGAGGTTGTATCTCCAAAAACACTTTTGCAAAAGAAGCTTATTAATAGCACAAAATCTGGAGTAAAGATCTTGTCAAACGGAGAAATTACAAAATCAGTTATTATAAAGAAATGCTCTGTTTCTAAAGTAGCGCAAGAAAAGATAGTCGCTGCTGGAGGTAGGGTTGACGCTTAAAACCTATGTGGGAAAAAGTAAGACGCATTTGGAAGATTAAAGAACTTCGCAACAGTTTGTTATTTCTTTTGCTTGCTGTCAGCATTTTCCGCGTGGCCGCACACATTACAGTTCCCGGAATTGATCCAGCGGGATTAAACGCATTTTTAGATTCAAACCAATTTTTAGGACTTTTAAACATGTTTTCCGGTGGAACCCTAGAGAAGTTCTCCATTGTTTCACTTGGAATCGCTCCTTACATTACCGCTTCCATTATCTTCCAGCTTTTGGGAATGATCTTTCCACAGGTTGAAGAAATGCAAAAAGAGCAACAGGGAAGAGACAGGCTTAATCGCTGGACTCGATATGCAACAGCCCCACTGGGACTTGTCCAAGGATTTGGAGTTTTGAGTATTATTCAACAGCAAGGTGGTCAGCTTGGAGATGGATTTGGAATCGAAGGTTTTGCTCTTTTCATCGCCCTGATCTCCATGACAGCCGGTACAGTCTTCTTGATGTGGCTTGGAGAACTAATGACTGAGAAAAATGTTGGAAACGGTATTTCACTTCTTATTCTTGCTGGAATTATCTCTGGTTTCCCTGGATTTATTCAAAGAATAGGAGCAACCTACACTCAGAGCGATCTATTTAACTTGATCCTTTTCCTAGCTCTAACAATAGTAACAATTGTCACAGTAATCGTTATTAACGAAGGACAACGCAATATTCCAGTTCAATACGCTCGCGGGGCCAGTGGAGGCGTGTCACGCAAGGTTTCTTCACACCTACCAATGCGCGTAAACCTCGGTGGTATGATTCCAATTATTTTTGCTATCTCTATTATTGTTTTTCCTCCACTAATCGCCCAGTTTTTCACTAATGCAAAAACAGAAGTCATCCGTAAGATTGCTGAGTTCACTATAGAGATCTTTGCCAACAACTGGTTCTACGGTGTGGTCTACTTCCTTCTAGTTTTTAGCTTCACCTATTTCTACGCCACAATCATCTTCCGACCAGAACAAGTGGCTGAGAATTTGCAAAAGCAAGGTGGATTTATCCCAGGAGTTCGACCCGGATCACAAACACAACAATATCTCGGCTGGGTTCGCAACCGACTACTTCTCGGCGGCGCCCTATTCCTTTCCATCATCGCAATCCTGCCAGTCATCGTTAAGGGAATAACAGAGAGCCCAAACCTAATCGTCGGCGGTTCCTCGGTGATCATTGTTGTAGCAGTATTAATCGACATGATCAAACAAGTAGAGTCCCAACTGGCAATGAGAAATTACGAAATAAAATAAATCACCTCGGTCTCTCCCCTCTTTCGAAGGGGGAGAGGGAGTGTGAGGGGGTAAAAAGCGGGGCCGAAAGGCCTTGTTTTGATTTTGGGCAAGGATAGACGAAAAATAAGACCTGGGATAACATAATGTTATATGATAAAAACGCAAAATAAAAAGCTTTCTAAAGAAGATCGAAATAAACTTTGGGGTGATACAGGGCCGTATTCACAGGTCCAATTGATTATTGAAAATAGAATTCTTGATGACGAGAGAAGTCGTCAGTTTTTGATTGTTTCTGTGAATATTAATCCTTTTACTTTTGAGTATACCCGTGATCATATTGATGATTTCAAGCAGGATGTGGAGGTTTTAGGAATACTTGAGCATGGGGAATATCAAGGCTTGCCAGATGGTTATGAGTGTTACTCATTTATATCTGAGTTTCATGATCGTGGTTTATTAACCATTGCCGAAAAAAGAGTTTCTGATACTGAGGCAGCTGTTATTCGGATGCACAAATATGTGATGGATTATCTCGAACTTGGTCAGTTGAAACGACATGGCGAGCGAGAGGCGATCTTTAATATTCAAGATGCATTTGGCGAATTTCTATGTGATCAGCACAAACGATTGGCTGAGAAGACATATGATCATTATGTTAATGCCATAGGGTTATTTGAGACTTGTTTAGATGTATATGGAGAAATATATTTAGATGACCAAAAACGTGGTGAGTTTGAGCAGGCACAAAAGAAACAAGGTAGTCAAGAAATATTGTTTACTAAATATTTCCATCCCTCAATACTTCACTATTCAGATTTTGGTCATTTTTTAGATTATTTTTTGCCAAGAAAAGTAATGGTTGGCAAAGATACAGCTAAGAAATATTCTACAGCGATTATTTGCTTGTATAAGTGGATGCACGAAAAAGGATATATAAAGACCGTGGATGTAAAAGGAGATATTAGTGAATTACGCGAAGATTTTCGCCAAAATTTAGATTCATATTAGAAATAAATATTTACAAAACACTTTTTACTCGAGGTATCCATGGGACTTATGTATACTTTGTTGATAAAGAAGTTGAGAAGTATGTTAAGAGTAGATTGCGGTAAAAAAGCGTCAGGTCGGATTATGGACTTTTTGAATAATTATCTTGGTAGGTATTGAAAATAATCAATTCCGGGGTCCGGATAACCGGTTTTGTTATAGAAAGTATATTTGTAAGTCAAAAATATCAACAACCCATGTTGATATTATTTACATTTTCAGATAATATAAAAATATTATGAAATCATTTGATGTTGGTATATTAACCAATTTAAGAAAACAAAGGGGGCTTACACAAGAGCAGCTTGCCGGGAAGATCGGGATTACGCGGCAGTCTTATTTGGCTATTGAAAAAGGGAAACGGGAGTTGACCATTTCTGAAGCTAATATCGTGGCTGATATGCTTGGAGTAACGATCGATCAGTTGGCTGATGGGATTATTCCTGACGATGAAAAATATAGGCAGATGATTTTTGCTTTCTTACGCAGTGGCGTGGAGGTTGATGGAAAAATCACCAAAACAAAGTTGGCAAAGCTTTTATACCTGGCCGATTTTGGTTGGTTTTATGAAAATCTAAAGAGCATGAGCAATATGCCATATCGGAAAATTCTATATGGCCCGGTACCGGATCCGTATTTTAGAATTATAGAAGAATTATTTGAAAATGGTGATATTCAAATTGAACAGAAACAAGGTGGTGCTGTTCTTATTTCTGAAACAAAAGCCGGAATTAGAAATGAAATTGACCGGTTAAGTAAGAAGGAGCAGGCTTTTATTGCCAAAATTGCAAAGAATTGGAAAGGGAAGAATACACAGGAGATTGTTAAATTCACCCATGATCAATTGCCTTATCAAGTCTGTTTTATGGGAGAAGTCATTTCTTATGAGCTTATCACACAGGAAGATCCGGAGTATGTGTATTGATTATTTGGTTGATTTTGAAAAATTTGCTGAGCGTCATTTTATAAAACGATTTGCTAAAAAATATAAGAGTGCCTGGGTTGCGACTCGCAAAGCGCTTGATCAACAGCTTAGGCGGCCGGATATTTTGCTTAAGCGTTCTATTGCTGAGATGATTGTGGCAAATAAATATTATCAAATCTGTAAAGTCGAATTTAGAATCGCCGGTCCGGGAAAATCCCGGAAAGCATCAGGGAACAGGTGCATTGTTGTTTTGAATAATGGATTGAGGACTGTTAGAGTTTTATGTGTTTATCATAAGGCTGATTTAGAAGGCTCAGGTAATGAAACTACAAAATGGAAGAAAATAATTTGCGATGCCTTTCCGGAGTTTATGGATTTATTAAAGGAAAATTGAATTTTTATTGCAAAAACGGTAAGCTAATAACTAGTTAATAAATTTTATTAAATAATATGACCAGAAGAATTAAGATTAGTGATCAGACAATGGCTGAATTGCACACTTTGGCTGATCAAGGAACGAAAGAATCAATCAAGGAGATTGAGAGAATTATTGAATCTGCGAAAAATGATGATGAGAAAGGCATTGCAATGGCGGCTCTTAGCGAGGCAAGGTTTCATTATTATTGTCCGGAAAATGAAGAAGAGGAGCATGATTATGAACTTTGTGGATTGATCGCCAAGCATGAAAATGTATTTTATAAAAATATCATGGAATTGGAAAATCTCGAGCGTGATCTTCTTCACGCGAAGCTTAATGAGGAAGTTCATGCTAAGGTTATGGAAAAGACCAAGAAGGAAGAATGGAAATATAATTGCATTCCGGACATCGCTCTTATAATAGAATCACGAATGAGTAATATTAAAAAAGAAATCGTCTATGATGAGGAATGGATTGCGCAGGCAAAGTTTTTAGTGAAGGCTGAAAAATATAAAGAAAATTTGTCTGAGGTGCTTGAGTTTATTTCTGAAGATATTGATTTTGAAGAAGATGATGATTACGACGATTGTGATGACGACTGTGATTGTCGTGACTGCATGTCTGAGACTTATTAATTTATAGATATTTAATACCCTGGGTTGCTATTAAACTCAGGGTTCCTTCTTTTATTGAATCTTGACGATAAACCTTGTAAAATAAGGAAAGTTGGCTGAGGCGAGTAAATGCCGAAAAGCCTTATTCCTGGCGAAATTATTATATTCTATGAAACACAAAATACTTATTCTTGGTCCGCAGGGTAGTGGGAAGGGGACTCAGGCTCAATTGTTGGCTGAAAGAACTGGTTTGCCAGCTCTTTCTATGGGTCAGCTTTTGCGCGATGAGGTTGCCTCTGAGAGTCTGTTAGGTCAGAAAATTGATTCGATTATTAATGCTGGTAATCTTGTTTCTGATGATATTGCCTTGGATGTGCTTAAACTTCGGTTGCAAAAGGATGATGCTAAAGAGGGTTATATTGTTGACGGGTATCCTCGTAATTTGGCTCAGTATCAGACATTTAGTAATTTTGACATTCCAACTGCGCTATTGGTTATTACTGTTCCCAAGGAGGAAACTTTGAAAAGATTACTAAAGCGAGCTGAGATTGAAGGTCGTCTGGATGATAATGAAGAGACTATTTTGAAGCGTCTGGCAATTTACGATCAAGAAACAGCACCATTGATTGAAAAATATACAGAGATGGGAATCGCACATATGATTGATGGTGTTGGCACGATCGAGGAGGTGGCGGAGAGGATTAATAAAGCATTGGGAGTGTAATCGAGATAACCCCCACAGTTTTATTAACACCATGTTGAGAAGATCCCTCCTATCGTCGGGATGGGATAAGAAATCATTTGAAACCCCCTATGTCCCTAATCAAAACACAACAAGAAATCGAGCTCATGCGTCAGGGTGGTGCTATTTTGGGGTCTGCGCTCCAGGTTGCGGTTGATGCTGTGAAGCCTGGAGTGACCATGAGGGAGCTTGATGACATTGCACAGCAGTATTTGCTTGATCATGACGCCAAACCTTCGTTTAAAGGGTATCAGAGTGGGGGTGGTGTTCCGTTTCCTGCAACTATGTGCATTTCGGTTAATGACGAGATTGTGCATGGACTTGGTACTCGTGAGATTAGGCTTAAGGAAGGGGATATTGTGGGATTGGATATTGGTTGTTGGTACAAAGGCTTGTGTACAGATATGGCAGTGACAGTGCCAGTCGGGTCAATCTCAGAGGAGCGAAAAATGCTTTTGCGCACAACTCGGCTGGCTCTTGATCGCGCAGTTGAGTCAGTTAGACCTGGCTCCCAGATTGCTGACATTGCCCGAGCGGTTGAGGAAGTGATTGATAAGAATAAATATGGCATTGTGCGGGCGTTAACCGGACACGGAGTTGGTCATGCTGTTCATGAAAATCCAGCTATTCCAAATTTTGTTAGTGGTAAGTTCCCAGTGGTCAAGATCAAAGAAGGTATGTGTTTGGCAATTGAGCCCATGATCACCACTGGTGGACATCAGATAAAAACCGACGCTGACGGCTGGTCAATCCGCACCAAAGATAGATCCGACGCTGCCCATTTCGAAGTCACACTCGCAGTCACAGAATCAGGAGCAGAGATTCTTACTCCTCAACCGAAGATAAGGATTTAAACTAAGTTCCCCTCCTTTTTAAGGAGGGGGTAGGGGTGGTTATAAAAAAGATCTTCAACAATTCAGACCAAAAGACTAGGCGTAGATCGCTTAGATCAGAGCCGCCGAGTGCAGAGATAATTCTCTGGGGTCATCTTAGAAAGTCACAACTAGGATATAAGTTTCGTCGGCAGACTAGCATTGGGAATTATATTGTTGACTTCTATTGCCCAAAACAAAAATTGGTTATTGAAGTAGATGGGGATTCGCATTTTGAGATTGATCAGATAAAGTATGATAAGCAAAGGACACACTACATGCAATCTGTTGGCCGATCAGTAATAAGATTTACTAATCTGGAAGTCTATGATGATCTGGAGAATGTGCTCGAAAAGATAAAAGTGAGTTTACGAAATAACCCCCTCCACCCTTCGCTCTGGAAAGCTTCGGAGTGGCACAGCCAACTCCCCCTTAAAAAGGGGGAGAGACCTAGTTAAGGTTCCCCTCCTTTTTAAGGAGGGGGTAGGGGTGGTTATTTCGGAAGGTGGGGGAGGTTATGTGGATTGGATTTTGATAAGATATTTGAGAAAGAACTATGAAAAACGATATTTTAGGAGTAATTATAATAGTGATTTTATTAGCTGGTTTTGGCCTATTTTTGGCTTATTCTCCCCAGGCCGAGCCTGCCTTTGGCCCGGTTGAACTTTCAGGCGGATCAATTATGGTTGAGGATCAGGTCAGTGAAGAAGAGATTTTCTTGGCTGTGGAATTGGTTGAACCCGGATTTGTTAGTGTGCATGAGGCCATGGGTGATGCGCCTGGAGCTATGGTGGCTGCTTCGGAATTACTTCCGGCTGGGTCATATGATAGACTTTTGCTAACTCCGGTTGCGCCACTAATGCCTGGGCAAATATATATTACAATTTTGCACATGGATGATGGTGATGGTTTATTTGATTTAAAATTAGATAAGGCAGTTTCAGTGGACGGAGCAGTTGTGCGACCAAGTTTTAAAGTTAGTACTACAAACACAAAAGAATAATATGCGATACCTTGGGATTGATTATGGACTAAGAAAGATTGGGTTGGCACTTGGAGACGATGGGTCAAAAATTGCCTCACCAATTGAAACAGTAAAAAATGATGAACACATTTTTAGTTCATTGCAAAAGTTAGTTGAACAAGAAGGTGTGGAATCAATTGTGGTGGGTGTGCCGGTTCAAGAAAAAGCGTCCTACAGCACCAAGCAGTTTGATCTGACCAATGCTTTTATTGATGAACTTGAGAAGCAGATTAATCTGCCAACCTATCGCATTGACGAACGATATACATCTTCTGAAAGTAAGCGATTAAAAAAAGAATTTGGCGCTCCGGCCCCAGAAGATTCATTGGCTGCCATGCTTATTTTGCAATCCTATCTTGATGAGCTAGCATAGACTCATGTCTTGGTCAGCTATAAAAACTGAAGCAATTATTTTAACATCCGCTCCATTTCGTGAAGCGGATCGTCGTTATAGTGCGCTCACGCGCGATTTTGGCAAAATTGAATTTATTGGGCGGGGAGCACGCAAGGGCAAGGCAAAACTGGCTGCCCATCTTGAGCCATATGCGATTGTGGACTTGGAAATTATCAAAGGCCGACGCAGTGTTACAGTTATCTCAGTTGAGCGTCAGTATGCCTTTCGCTCATTGATGAATGATATTGATCGTCGAGTTTTGACCCAAGCTTCGCTTTCTTTGGTGGACAGACATATGCGTGAGTATGATCAAGACGAGATTCTGTATCACTTGGTACTTGATTGGATGAATTTTATTGACAAACAAGAAAAGATGGCAAAAAAAGAGCAGGTGCTGTTGTTTGGTGCATTTCTATTGCGTTTTATGCAACAACTTGGCTATGAGGCAGCGCTTAGCAATTGTGTTGCTTGCAAAGAAAAAATAATGCCACTTTCATTTCGTTGGCATGGTGGTAAGGGAGGTTTGGTGTGCAGTGACTGTGTGGCAAAAGATGAAAATGAATGGTTTGCTGCTAGGTCGATTTTGGAAGAGTCAGTTAAGATCTTAAGGTTTGCCAGAGAGTCGAGCTACGAGGATATTGTGCAAACAAACTTTGACCGCGCCTATGTTGAAGACTTTGCTCGCATTGTTCATGATCTGATGCAGTATCACCTGCCAGTAGATTCACCGGTCCCATTCTGGCAAGGAGTGGGGATTTAGGGTGTCCTCATCCCATCTCGACGATAGGAGAGATCTTCTTGGTAAATAATGGGTTACATCGCACCATTCTTGAGAAAAATTGAATAAACGAGTAAACTAGAGGCTATAAACAACTTAAACAATTTCATTATTTAAACATCTATGGCTAGAATTTTTACCTCTCAGACGATCGGAAAGGTCGGAGAAATAGTCACAGTCGCTGGCTGGGTACATGCCCGTCGCGATATGGGCAAAGTGCTTTTTTACGACCTGCGCGACAAAGACGGGCTTTTGCAGGTTGTCTGTGTTCCGTCTGAACTAGGAGATGAAAATACAACAGTTGCCAATACTGTCCGCCCAGAATGGGTGGTGCAAATCGAAGGCATTGTTCAGGTCCGCGGCGCTAAACAAATAAACGATAAGTTAGTAACCGGCACGGTCGAACTTTTGGCAAAAAAGATTGTTGTTCTAAATGAAGCCAAGACCCCACCGTTTGAGATTGACAAAGATACCTCAGGAGTTAATGAAGAGGTGAGACTCAAGTATCGCTACCTTGATCTACGCAGTGAGCGCATGGCCAACAACATTAGAAATCGAGATAAAGTTTTTCAAGCAATGCGACGATTTTTAGGAGACCGAGGATTTACTGAGGTTGAAACTGCAATTTTAACAAAAGGAACGCCAGAAGGAGCTCGCGAGTTTATTATCCCAGCCCGTCAGCATCCAGGAAAATTTTATGTACTTCCACAAGCGCCACAGCAGTTTAAACAGCTTTTGATGACAGCCGGAATTGAGCGTTACTTCCAAATGGCCAAGTGTTTTCGTGATGAAGATCAGCGCGGTGACCGTCAGCCAGAGTTTACGCAAATGGACTTTGAAATGAGTTTTGTAGAGCAAGAAGATGTGATGAACATTATTGAGGAGATGATGATTGGGGTAGTTGAAAAGCTCATGCCAGAGAAAAAAATTCAACAAAAACCTTTTCCACGCCTTTCGTACCAAGAGGCAATGGATAAGTATCAGTCTGATAAGCCAGATTTGCGCGAGGATAAAAATGATCCAAATTTGTTAGCATTTTGCTGGGTTGTCGACTTTCCAATGTTTGAAAAAGATGACCGTGGAGGCTGGACATTCACACACAATCCATTTTCCGCCACAAAGCCTGAGTATCATCAAGATTTGATTGCCAAGCAGAACATCGAGGGCATAGTTGCTGCTCAGTACGACCTAGCGCTTAACGGTTTTGAGATTGGTGGGGGAAGTATTCGTAACCACAAGCCAGATGCGCTTAAGGCAGTGCTTGAGATTATCGGATTTAATGAAGAGCAGATCGCTGACCAATTTGGCCACATGCTCACCGCCTTTGAATACGGCGCTCCACCACACGGAGGATTGGCGCTGGGAATGGACCGGATCATCGCCATTTTACAAAACGAACCAAACATCCGTGAGGTTATTGCCTTTCCAAAAGACGGGAATGCTCGTGATTTGATGATGGACGCTCCGTCAGAACTTCCAGCCTCAGCCCTTAAAGACGCGCATGTAAAGTTGGATCTTGATTAGAAGGTTGAAGGTGACGAAGTATTACTTATTCTCCTCATCTTGACGCCTCTGTTTTTATCCCGACGTTAGGAGGGATCTTCTCGAACTCAATCGAGCCGAGAAGATTTCTCCTTCTGGTCGAAATGGGTGATTTTTACTTTCAATTTTCTACTTTAAACTCTTCCCCTCCTTTTTAAGGAGGGGTTAGGGGTGGTTATTCCGGAAAAGGGGAGAGATCGAGTTGTCGCCTGCGCCTGTGTACCCCAATCTGGGTTCTGTATTCTGTAATTCTGCGCTATAATATCCCCATGATTCAGTTTGAAACCAAACAAGAGGCGTTTACTGGCCCATTGGGGTTATTGTTAGAATTGCTAGACAAGCATGAGCTGGAAATAAAAGATGTTAACTTGGCTCAAGTGACTGATGAATATTTAGAGCACTTGGAAAAAGAGACTGTTCTGCCAGAGGAAATGGCAGATTTTTTAGTTATTGCCTCGCGCCTTATTTATCTAAAAAGTCGCGAGCTTTTACCTTATGTGCGGATTGATGAGGAAGATGAAAAAGTCGATGAGCTTGAGGATCAGCTGCGCATTTACCGTCTTTTTTCCGAAGCTGCTGACAGACTTGAGGTGCAATTTTTAAAGCCAGAAAAATCATATTTGCGTCCTTACACAAAAACAATTATTGAGACTGAACAAGGATTTTATCCAGCTGAAAATATTTCCTTAGTAAATCTCCACCAAGCCTTTAGATCAATTCTAAAACGCCTAGAACCATTTTTCGCTTTGCAGGCGGTTTCTATGCAAAGAGTAAAGTCAGTGGAGCAAAGATTGGATGAGTTAAAGAATGCGTTAACAACCAGGGCTAAGATGAGCTTCAAAGATGTAGTTGCCGGTGCCAAAAGTCGCGTTGAGGTCGTTGTGAGTTTTTTGGCTCTCCTAGAACTAATGCGTCGACAGATTGTAAGAGTAAAACAAAAAGATCATGAAATAATGATTGAGAGGATATGAAGGATCGAGTGGTAACCCCCTCCACCCTTCGCTCTGCAGAGCTTCGGAGTGGCACAGCCAATTCCCCCTTAAAAAGGGGGAGAGGCCGAATCTCGATTTCCCCTCCTTTTTAAGGAGGGGTTAGGGGTGGTTATAAATATATATGCAACAACTAAAATCAAAAATCCAAGCATTGCTTTTCTTGAGCACAAAGCCAATTACTTTTACGAGGTTGGCCAAGCTTTTGAAAGTTAAATCAACCGAGCTTGATCAGGCTTTAAAGGAAATGGCAGTTGGGATGAATGTTGCATCACAAGGAATACATTTAATTATTTCTCAGGACGCAGTCACATTGGCTACAAATCCGACTTTGGCTCAAGAGCTGACAGATTTAACAAAGGATGATCTTGAATCTGATCTTACTCGTCCGCAACTTGAAACTTTAACCATTGTTGCCTACCGAGCTCCGATCACCAAAGCTGAAATTGAGCAAATTCGTGGAGTTAATTGCAGTATTATTTTGCGCAATTTACTTATGCGAGGGCTAATTGAAGAGGCTGACGATGCTCATAAATTAACCAGCGTTTACACACTTTCTTCTAAAATGTTGCGACATTTAGGTATTCATTCAATTGAGGAGTTGCCAGATTTTGCAGAGTTACATCAAAATGCAAAAATTGATCGCTTGCTTGAATCCCTAATAATCGAGCCAGAGGAATATGCTTCTTAAGATTCTTGGACAATTGCTAGTGGCAACAACATTGGTTCAGATAGTACCAGTTGATGCTTCTGTTTTTGAATATCAAGCCGGTGTGGGCAAAATGGAGCAAACCATGATGAGTCCGGTCGAATCTCAAATGGCTTTTGGAACATTGCCCGAGGCAGAGAACCGTGATTATCCAGTTAAAATTGATCTTGATTCTTACGGGATTGTTACTTCAGCTTGGAGTGCCATGGTGGTGGATGATTCTAGTGGGGCAGTGCTTTTTGAAAAACATCCCGATGCTTTGCGTTCAATTGGCAGTGTGACAAAGCTAATGACAGCCCTAGTGTTTCTTGAGCAAAACCCAAATCTTAATGAGGTTGTTACCCTAGACCCTGAGCTAGATTATGTTGGCGGAGGTCGGATTTATCTTGGATATTTTAATGGCGTTTCCTTGTACAATGTTTTGGGCGCAAGCTTGGTAGGGTCTGACAACACTGCCACCCAAGCTTTGGTTAGATTTTCTGGATTGTCATCTGTAGATTTTATTGCGCGCATGAATCAAAAGGCTGATGAGATGGGAATGGTACAGACAGATTTTTACGATGTGGCTGGACTTGATTCCAATAGCATGTCCACTGCTCGGGAGCTTGTTCGTTTATTACAAGAGGCAGAGGCAAATGAAACAATTTCTTATTTCATGCAACAATCGACCTATACGATCACACAAGCATCAGGCCGGTCTGTCACCATTGAAAATACCAACGGAGTTTTACAAACCTTCATGAATGAGTCGCCATATGATGTTGTGGGCGGAAAGACAGGCTACTTACCACAGGCTGGCTATGTGCTCATTACCAGTATTAAACACGAAGGGAATATAGTGCATGTGGTGATAATGGGTGCAGAATCAAAGGATGCACGAGTACAAGAAGCAAAAGGCTTGGCTTATTGGGCGTTTCAGACTTACCAGTGGCCGGAGTAGATCGATTTCCCTTCCTTTTTAAGGAGGGGCTAGCTGTGCCGCTCCGAAGCTCTGCAGAGCGAAGGGCGGGGGTGGTTATCCCGGAATGGAGAGATACCGAGCTGTACTATGGGTTTTGAAAACTGTGCATTGTGCACACAAATAAAATATGATCAACGCAATCGTCCAATTTCTTGAATCATTTCCTCGCGAGCTGGCGACTATTATTTTGTCTGCCTTGCCAATTACGGAGTTAAGGTTGGCGATTCCAATCGCGATTCATACTTGGCAGCTTCGACCACTTGATGCGCTTGGCTATGCCATTTTAGGAAACTTGATTCCACTTATTCCACTATACTTTGGACTAGATAAGCTTCGATTAATCACAGTCAAATTTGCTCCCTGGATGACAGGTGTTATTGATCGATCGGTTGATCGAGCGCAACAGCGAGTTAATGATAAATATGCAAAGTACGGTGCATTAGCGCTTTTTTTGTTCACTGCCTTGCCTTTGCCTTTAACCGGACTATGGACAGCTACCTTGGCCGCTGTGGCTCTAAAAATTCCTTTTAAGTACGCAGCGCCGAGCATTATCCTTGGCGTAGTCGCAGCCGGCATAATTGTCACAATTCTTAGCACCAGCGCCGGAGTGATGTTTTAGATTGATGAAAGAATTATGAAAAGAGTCGACGACAAAATGCCATGGTGGTGGATGATTATGTTTTACTGATGTTGTCGATGAATAGATTTTTTAAAAAAATGCAGATAACGGGGTGGTGAGGATTATCAAAAGGGCGGAACAAAAAACAGTCTATGGTCCGATCGGATATTAGACTGTTTAAATTTGAGTCATGATAAGGGCGATGAGAATAATTTGTGCGAAAAGGGCAGTGGGGAGTTTTATGTCGTGGTAGCGATCTATGAAAAAGTCGTGGAAGTAAAAGTGGAGGTCGTTAATTGGTTTGAGAAATTTGGATTTGGTAAGGTCATGAAGGCCGACGAGAAGGTCTGGCATAATACTGCCGGCAATGGCTGCTGTAAAAGCAAGTTCAGATGTACCTCGGACTACATGCATCAAAATTAGGGCAAGATAGACAGCAATAATGCTATCAATTGTTCCATAGGCAAAGGCGCCTTTTTTCTTTTTATGAACTCTTAAATTTTTTGAAATATGACTATCGCCATGGGGAATCATGTCAATGATAAAGTGTGATGTGAAGCCAATGATAAATCCAAGAAGGGGATTACCAACAGAAACTCCAATAACCGCGCCAATAGCTGTATGTGTGCTTAAGGTCATGTGTTTATAAATTTAGATTTAGACTCCTTTGATTTAATAATTGTATCAAAAATTTAATTAAATAGCACTTGCTAATTAGCTCAACGGGGAGATAGTGTATTTATCAAGTAAGTCATGATTCATGTCAAGGGCATGATACAAAAAGATTCGACCTTGGTCGAATCTTTGTTTTCATTAATTTAGGCAGCCAGTTTTTCTGGATTTTCTTTGTGCGCTTCTTCCATAAAATCATCAAATTTTTCTGCAATCTCAGGGTTGGTTGGTCTTTCATTGTTTGATAATAGAACTGTGAGATCTCCACCTTCTGTATAGCCACATCTTTCCAAGCCCTTAATCCGTTCTTCTGTAGCAGACGCAAGGCGGTAATTGCCGTTTAAATCGAAGAATGCAATTCTACTATTATTTTTTGTATATTTGCCTTTTGTACTACTCGTAGGGGATGGAACAAACACTTCTCTTGGGGCTTTCTCTGCTACACCAAGAATTTCAATCGTTTCTCTTGGTTTTAGTATTATCCAATCGTTTTCTGGCAAGAATTGTTCTTCATGTGATTTTAATTCTTCCGCAGATGGAACTGACCCAAGTATTTCGCTTATGTTTCGCATAAAATATAATAGTTAAATATTAAAAGATTAAAGTAAGTATTAGTTCATTATTTGTAAAGAAGAATGGTGGGCGAGGAGGGAATCGAACCCTCATGATATTGCTACCACAGGATTTTGAGTCCTGCGCGTCTACCAATTCCGCCACTCGCCCGTGTTGAATTGACGAAAAAAGTGTATCAAAAAAAGGTTGTTTAGTCAATATAGATGCTTGCAATTATCACGATATTTTGATATAGTCCTGGCGCAGAATCAAAGCGATTCTAGGTGAACGAAGAAATTTTGATGAGATGTTGGTGAACGACGAGGAGCGGAAAAAGCCGTACCTACCAGTACGGTGTTGAGCACCGCAGTTGTGAATTGACAGATCGCAAAATTTCGAAGTGAATTTGAAATGCGGTGAACGAAGAAATTTTGATGAGATGTTGGTGAACGGCGAGGAGCGGAAAAAGCCGTACCTACCAGTACGGTGTTGAGCACCGCAGTCGTGAGCCAACAGATCGCAAAATTTCGAAGTGAACTAATTAAGGCTGGGTAGCTCAATCGGTTAGAGCGCGGGACTCATAAGCCCGAGGTTGTGGGTTCGATCCCCACCCCAGCTACCATCCTTCGTCGCTTAGCTTTGTTAAGCTATGAAGGATGTCCCTTCGAAGCTTTAGCGAGGGGGGGACAAAAAATCTTCACAAAAGTGAGGAATTTTTTATACTCACAGGGTTTGTTGACTTTGGGTTTTTCCATTGATATATTGACTTTATATGGAAGATAAAACAGCAAAAGATATATTAGAAATCGTCGGGTTTCTTAAGGATAATATGGTCTGTCGAGAAGAGATGGATCAAAAGTTCGAACAGATGGATCAAAAGTTTGAACAGATGGATCGTAGGTTCGAGTTGAGACTCGACCAGAAGCTCACTGAGGTAAAATCAGAAATCATGACCCACATGGATGGTTTTATTGGATTGCATCAGAAACTTGATCTTGAGCTTGTAGCCTTGAGAGCAAAATATGATCGTCTTGAATCGTATGTTATGAAATTAGCTCATCATGCCAATATCAAGTTATAGATTGAAAGAATAGCTAGAAAGTTTTTAGTAATTTTAGTAAATAAAAACATCGGTCAACTGACCGATGTTTTTGGTTGCGGGGATTGGATTTGAACCAATGACCTCTTGGTTATGAGCCAAGCGAGCTACCGGACTGCTCTACCCCGCGCCAATATACTACTTGCTAGAGGCTGTTTTGTCAAACATCTCCATGTTTATTATCAAGTTTAATCGTTTGGATAATCAGCATGATATTGATATAATAGGCCAGTAGCGAAATACTATGAATAATGATAAAGAATTTGTTGCAAATTTTTTTACTAGCAGAGAGGAAGAAGTGCCAAAAATAGTGGAGGGACTTGAAAGAGTTGCATCTTGTAGGTCAGATGATGAAGAAGGATATCCAGACAACCCAGCGTTTGCCAGTGCCAGAGAAGCTATGCGAATGCGTTTATTGGCAGAATCAGGCGCACCAGGGCTTGCGGTTAAAGATTTCGATAGAGCAGTAAAAGAAGAGACTGTTGAAAAGCCAATAGAGCAATATCCGAGTATTCCAGAAGCAGAGTTTTTGGCTTTTGCTGATAGATACAGGGCGTTGTCTCCACAGGAAAGAGCGCAGTTGCGAAGAAGCGTGTTTGAGTCAATCGGATTTGGTTTTGATGAGAATGACGGTATAGTAGATTTTCCTCCGAACATGGGCGAATATGTTGATAGTTTGGCCATTGACGCTAAAACTGGTGAGTTGATAATTGTTACTGGTTGGGCTGGACATAACCAAGCTAAAGATCGGTTATTTACCAAGTTTAGGTCAAGAGATGGGAAGGCAGGAAGAAGTTATGTTGTTGGCGGTTATATTGTTAGGGAAATTGCTGGATGGGAAATTCCATTTGCTGAGGTTTCATGCCCTGATGATTTTACAGATGAGGAATGTTTGGCAGTGGGCAGGATCCTCGCACAAACACGAAGATTTTTGCCAGTTGATTGCGAAACATTTGAGTTATTAGTTTAATATGGCACACATTGTATCAATCGTTAATCAAAAAGGAGGCGTGGGTAAATCTACCACGGCTGTTAATTTGGCTGCTTATTTAGCAGACATGGGAAAGTATGTTTTGCTTGTTGATTTGGATCCGCAGGCCAATGCTTCAAGTGGACTGGGGCATGATATTTCAAATACCAAGGGAACATATGAAGCAATGGCTGGTATGGGACAGACGCGTGAGTTTGTGGTGCATACAGCTCATGATGGTCTTAATCTACTTCCGGGCCATGCCAATTTAGCCGGAGCATCAGTTGAACTTGTTAATGAACTTAATCGTGAGCGAAAATTGCATCAAGCTTTGCTTGAGATTAGAAATGATTATGATTACATCCTGATTGATAATCCACCAACGCTTGGTCTACTAACCATCAATGGCTTGGTGGCAGCAGATAGCGTGCTTATTCCAGTGCAAGCTGAATATTTTGCGCTTGAAGGTTTAGGTCAGTTGATGCAAACAATTCAGATGATTAAGGATTCAATCAAGCCAGAGCTGCAGATTATGGGAGCAGTGATTACCATGTTTGATTCCCGAACAAAATTATCAAACCAAGTTTTGGAAGAACTTTATAAACATTTTCCAGAAAAGATTTTTCGTTCAGTTATTCCTCGTAGTGTTCGTTTGGCCGAGGCGCCAAGTTTCGGAAAATCAATTGCTCATTATGATCCATCATCAAAAGCTGCGCGTGCCTATCAGCGTTTAGCTGAAGAATTTTTAAGGCGTGAAGACGCCACAACTCAAGAATCACTTTACAAATCATAAATTATGATGAAACCACAAGGAGGACTTGGCCGTGGTCTAAGTTCGCTTATCCCACAAAAGATTGCGCCAACACCAGGCACTGAGGCAGCTCAAGTTATTGAGCGCACTCATGAGTCGGAAATTCCAGTTAATCAAATTGTTGAAAATCCTCATCAACCCCGTAAACATTTTTCCCCATCAGATTTGGAAGATCTTTTGCAGTCAATTAAAGAACACGGGATTTTGCAACCACTTCTGGTCACCAGGCGTGATGATGGCACTTATGAATTGATTGCTGGTGAGCGTCGTTTTCGTTGTGCGAAAATGCTGGGAATGAAAATGGTTCCAGCTCTTGTGCGTACTGCCACAGATCAACAAAAGCTGGAGCTAGCTTTGATTGAGAACATTCAGCGATCAAACCTTAATGCGATTGAAGAGGCGTTGGCCTATCAATCATTAGCAGAAATGTTTAGCTTGCGTCAGGAGGATATTGCCAAGCGGGTAGGAAAGAGTCGATCCTATGTGACAAATACTTTGCGTTTGTTAGATCTTAATGAAGCAATTCGTCAGGCTATCATGGAAAAAAAGATTTCTCGCAGCCATGCCCGAACATTGCTAGCTGAGCCAGATTCACAAAAGCGTGACGCCTTGTTTGGCCAGATGCTAAAAGGAGAGATGACAGTGCGTGAAGCTGAGACGCGAGCAACCGGATTGCAAAAAAAGAAGCCGGCTCAAAAAGATCCAAATATATTAGCCATTGAATCTGAACTCCGCGCGGCACTTGGCACCAAAGTCCAACTTTCAGTCAGCGGAGCCAGTAGCAAATTAACAATCCACTTTTATTCCCGAGAAGAGCTTAAAGATTTTATCAAAAGAATTGTCGAGTAACGCGTTGGGGTCAGGTCTTTACTCGGAACACTCAAATCGATATAGGTGTTCCGAGTAAAGACCTGACCCCATTTATTTTTTTACTCCCTCCCCATGAAACTTGAGAAAAATGATTTCTTTGTCTTTTTTAGTGAGTCTCTAATTTTTGTGCGAGCGTGTTGAGTTTTGACAAACTTTAGCCAGTCAGCGTTTGGACCTTGTCTGTTTTTTTCCACAATTATTTCGCACATGTCGCCAGATCGTAGTGGGGTATTAAGGTTGGCAATTTGACTATTGATTTTAGCGCCTCCGGCTTTATCTCCAATGTCAGTGTGAACATGATAGGCAAAGTCAATTGGTGTGGATCCAGCCGGAAGATCAAACACATCTCCATTTGGAGTGAACACAAAAATTCTGTCTTGGAACATGTCGAGCTTGAGCTCATCAAGTCGATCCATAAAATCTTCCTCATCCAATTCTTTTTGAATTTTAACCAGCTCATTCATCCACTCCACTCTTTGTTCTTTTTCTTCTGGCTTTTCTTTATATCTCCAGTGCGAAGCAATACCAAACTCTGCTTCCTCATGCATTTCTTGAGTTCGAATTTGGAATTCTAAAATCGTTCCTTGATCATCAAAAACTGTGGTGTGCAAAGATTGGTATCCATTTGGTTTTGGCTGGGCAATATAATCTTTGATACGACCAGAAAGAGGATTATAAAGTCCATGTAAAATTCCTAGAGTTGCATAACACTCGCTGACATCGCCAACAATAATTCGCAGAGCCATAATGTCGTAGACTTTGGTGATATCGTCATTGTATCTTTTGAGTTTTTTATACAAGCTATAACAATACTTGATTCTTCCGTGTACGCTATTAGTTCCTATTTTATGTAAGGTCAATTCTTGCTCCACGGCTTTGATGGCTTTTTCAATGGCCGGTCCTGCTTTTTTAACTCGCTGGCCAAGCAAGTGCTTTGTCCAGTTGTATTCTTTTGGTTCCAAATAGCGAAAAGCATAATCTTCAAATAAACCGCGATACTCTCCCATTCCTAAACGATTGGCAATTGGCGCATAAATTTCCATGACTTCTTTGGCAATTCGTCGACGCTTATGTTCTGGAATTACATAAAGAGTTTCCATGTTGTGCATGCGATCAGCGAATTTGATAAATACCACGCGTACATCCTGAGCCATAGCCAAGAACATTTTGCGCAGGTTTTCAACATAGCGATCAAGCCCACGATATTGAACATGTCCCAATTTTGTAACCCCATTAACCATGTTGGCTATGTCGTCGCCAAAGGCATTTCGGATTTCATCAAGCTCAACATCAGTATCTTCTGGTACATCATGTAAGAGTCCGGCAACAACGATTTCAATTGGAAGACGCATTTCAGCTAGTTTGATAGCTGTAATTAGAGGATGAATAAAATACGGTTCTCCGGTTTTGCGTAATTGACCAGAATGAGCTTGAGAGCCCAAATTAAAAGCTTTTTTTGCTAATTCAATATCAGCCGAAGTATAGCGATCTTCTGGAAGTTTTGACTTTAATTGTTCAAATGAAACATTCATGGTGATTGTTATTTTCTATTATACTCTAGTGTTGATTGCAGGAAAACACAAGTATTTGATACCATGGTGTCATATGACAAAAGATATTGAGCAAAATAAAAAAGAAACAAATTCCAAAGGGATTGAAGAGCAAAGCACTCCAGAGGTTGTTGATCCTGCCGAGATTGCTCGTCAAGAAGCTGTTAAACAAGCAGCAACAGAGCAATTGGCCGCAGACACAGCTCAAGCTCATGAGCAAGATTTAGAAAAAGCAGCAGTTGCACATTCTGTTGCCGAAGATATTGCCCAAGCCGTTGGTCATCCACTCGATTTCGTGGCCACAGCAGAATCAGCACCAGCACCTGAGGCAGAGCCTGTTGTTGAGTCGGTACAGGCTGCTAGTGCGGAAGATGAACTTGATGCTATTGCTGGAATGGGTAAAGGAGTGGAGGAGGTTCAAGATTCTCAAGCAGAAGAACAGACTTCGGCGCCTGAGCAGGTAGAACCACAGGTTGGTCCTGAACCTCAAGAAGAGTCAGCTGCACCAAGTCCGGAAGAAGTCGAAGTTCCTGCGTTCGCAGGCAAGGCTGAGTCAGCGCCGGCGCCAGAGTCTGAGGAAGAACCTAATTATGAATCAGAGCCAACTGTTATCCCTGATTCGGCTGAGGCAACAACTGTAATTCCAGAGTCAGCAGGGGATGGTTTAGATGCAATCGAAGCTATGGGGGATGGGGAGGAGGCAGCACCAGCGCCTGAGGCAGAATCTGATTATGAATCATCGCCAACTGTAATTCCTGATTCAGATGAAGAGTCTGGTGTGGCTGGAGCTGAAGTTGCGGCAGCAGCTGTGGTTGGAGCCGAGGCACTTCGTAATCCATCCGCGATGGAAGCTTTTAATCGGGTGGCAGAACGCGGCGTAGATGCTGTCATTGGAACTGCGCAAGACATGGGTAATGAGGCGAGAGGAACAGCAGAACAGCTTTGGACTGGAAGAAGAGCAGAGGGTCCATCAGTAATTCGTGAGGTTGATCGTTTGGGAGCAGGAGCTGTTGATCGTGGGATTGAAGAAATCAGAATAGTTGCTAGAGATCTTGGAGCTGGATATGCTTTTGTTAGAGATTTTGATAAAAATCATCCAAAAATTTCCAAAGCAGTTAAAACAGGAATATTTGGAGCGATTGTTATTCCAGGTTTACTTATCAAAGGTGCATGGTGGGGAATGAAGAAAGCCGTGTTTGGACTTAAGTGGCTTAAAAATGAGATTGTTCCCGGTTTTTTGCAACTAATTGGTCAGAAAGATGTTAAGTTTGGTGAAACTCCAGAAGCAAATGTAAAATTGCTGGAGAAGTATAAGAAAGATCAAGAAGAAGAAAAAAAGAAAGAAGACGCATTGAGGAAGAAGAAGTAGGGGTTGAGAAGTAGAAAGTTAAAAGTTTTAAAGGTTAAAAAAAGGATCGACAATGTCGATCCTTTTAATTTGATGTTCTGTTTTGCGAATTTCGTGCTTCCAGCTTTTTGCTTTTTGCTTTATACTTTATACTTTATACTTTATACTTTTTTCCCCTTCCACTTCCCATTCCCTCGCTTTCTTTTCTTTTCCAATAATTCCACTGCCTGTTCTTGGGTTAAGGTTTTTGGATCAAGTTTTTTGGAAATTGAGGCATTTGTTTTTCCGTCTGTTACATAAGGTCCAAAGCGACCAACTTTAACAAGGATTTGACCTTCAGACTCCGGATCTTTTCCTAAAGTTGCGATTGGTTCGGCCATTGCTTTTTTTTGTTCTTTGGTATTTTTGATAATTGTGCGCGCAATTTCTTCACTTACTGTGAGTAGATTAATATCTTCTGGCAGTGAGGCATTTGTTTTTCCTGCTTTTAAATACGTACCATATGGACCCATTTGAGCAGTGATGATTTCTCCATCTTCTGTTTTTCCCACTGTGCGTGGCAAGTCAAAGAGTGGCATTACTTCTTCAAGAGTGACTGTATCCATGTTCATGCCTTTGAGTAATGATGAGCTTTTTGGTTTTGGTAAAGTTTTGTCTTCTTTATTGTAAACACCAAGCTGAACATAAGCACCAAAGCGTCCGGTTTTTAAAAATACTGGTTTGCCTGATTTTGGATCAACACCTAGCTCGCGCTCATGCATGACATCTGCTCTGGTAAGCTCGCCACTTTTTTCATCAAGATTTTTATGGAACGGTACATAAAACTCAGCAAGTGTTGGCACCCATTCTGCTTTTCCTTCAGCAATATCGTCCAAGTTTTTTTCCATGTTGGCTGTGAAAGCATAGTCAACAATGTTGGGGAAGTGTTCAACCAGCAGATCAGTAACAATTAAGGCTGTGTTTGTTGGTGCTAACTTTTTGTGATCATCGCGTTCCACATAGCCACGATCAATAATTGTTCCAATTGTTGGCGCATAAGTTGAAGGTCGACCAATTCCATGTTCTTCCAAAATTTTAACCAGAGTTGCATCTGAATATCGAGCTGGCGGTTCTGTAAAATGTTGCTTGGCAGCCATTGATTTTGTGTCAACCAAATCTCCTTTAGTGACTTCGGGCAATACTGTTTCTTTGGCTGCGCGATAGACTTTCATGAATCCGTCAAAAACAATTACATTTCCAGTGGCTCTAAAAGTGTATTGCTTGGCTTGTAGGTCAATTCCAGTTTGTTCTATTTTTGCATTTGGAAGTTGAGTGGCAATTGTTCGTCGCCAAATTAAATCATAAAGTTTCCACATGCCAGCGTCTTTGAGTACTGTTTTGAGTGAGTCTGGAGTTTGGGCTGGATCAGTTGGGCGGATGGCTTCGTGAGCCTCTTGCGCGCCTTTTCTTTTTGTTTTGTAAGCAACCGCACCTTTTGCATAATCTGAGCCATAGGCTGACAAAATAAATTGTTGCGCTTCGCCTAGGAACTTTTCCGCTAGATTAAGTGAGTCAGTTCGCATATAAGTAATGCGTCCTGTTTCATAAAGTTTTTGCGCAATGGTCATTGTTTGCTTAGCACCGAATCCAAGTTTTGTGTTGGCTTCTTGCTGTAATGTTGAGGTTGTTAAAGGTGTTGGTGGTTTACGGGTTGCTTGTTTTTTCTCAATAGCATCAACAACGGCTTGCACGCCTTGCAAGTCAGTCACGATTTTATCTGACTGTTCCTGATCGTGGATATCAAGCTTGTCTAGTTTTTTTCCATCAATTTTTGCTAGCTTACCTTCAAAGACTTGTGCATCTTTTTCAAACTGACCTTCAATGGTCCAGTATTCTTCTTGCTTAAAAGCATTGCGTTCACGCTCGCGCTCCACAATTAATCGTAGCGCAACTGATTGCACTCGACCGGCCGAAAGCCCGCGTTGAACTTTCTTCCACAAAAACGGTGACAGTTCGTAGCCAACCAAGCGATCAAGAATGCGGCGAGTTTGTTGAGCGTCAACTAGATCAATCATCAATGGTCGAGGTTCTTTTAAAGCTTCTTCAATGGCGTGCTTGGTGATTTCATGAAAAGCGATCCGTTTAACATCTTTAAGATTTAAATCAAGAACATTGGCAATGTGCCAAGCAATGGCTTCTCCTTCGCGGTCTTCGTCAGTTGCTAGATAGATCTGATCAGCATTTTTGGCCGCAGCTTTTAATTCTGACACTCGCTTGCGTTTGTCAGTTGGAATAACATAGGTTGGTTTGAAGTCATGTTGAACATCAACTCCGATTTCGCGTTTTGGCAAATCACGAATATGACCAAAAGACGACAAAACCTCGTACTGTGCGCCGAGGAATTTTTTGATAGTTTTCGCTTTGGTTGGAGACTCAACAATTAGTAGTGTTTTTGCCATAATTCATGATTTCTTCGTGTTTGATGAGCAAATCATGCAGGAACATGTCTGATGTGTCAAGAAAGACAATAAAAGAAAGACAATAAAAGAGATAAGCTCTAAAAGCTAGGCTCGTGTCGTAAATAAGGGACGATCGTCCCTTATTTACGACAAATGAGGATTTGGTATAGCGTATCGGCATATTTGATGTTTGCCGTAGCGTGGCGGAGGCAAATATGGGCGGAGGCTTTTGTAAAAAGCCGTAACCAGATATGCTGTGTTATATGATGTATGCTTTTCTTTTTGTCTCGCTTTAGCGAGACCATTTTTCTGTAATGAACAAATTTTATTTTTGTTTTGGCGTAGGGGCAGAGGGGCTGGGGGTGAATGCCCCGAAGCCAAGACTACTTATTTGTCTTCTTTCTCTTCAAGTTCTTTGTGACTTCTTGGAGCAGATTCTACGAGTGAATCTATTTCATACTCATTTGCAAAGTATCTATCTAGAAATTCTAAACTTAATTTTGCAAATCCATGTTTGTCAATAATTTCATTCCCTTCTTCATCAAATAAACAAAAATCTGGGTGAGCGCCATTATTTCCAAAGTTTTTTATTTTATGCAAAAGAGCTTTTAGTTTTTCTGATATTCCTGTGGATTCAATTTGTTGATATAAATTTTTACCAGTGGCTTTTTTATCTATCATTTCTTGCTGAATTGAACGACGAGCCATTAGCATACAAGCATTATTAAACCCATTGTTATAGCAACTTATTGCTTCTTTAAAATCTGTTCTAACTTTTTCATTTGTAATGAGTTGTAAATTTACTCTCGGTTTCCAATCGCCGACAATCGGATAATAAATATCTAATCTTTGCCCATATCCACCGGGACTACTGCGAAATTCATCAGGACTACAATTATTATGCACTGTCCATTTTGTTGCAATCAAGCCATTGCAATTCGTACAAATATAAGGGATATGATGTTTATCGTCATTTATACATTTTTGATGCCCTTGCTCAACAACCACAAATTGACATTTTGTATCACAATGCGGGCAATTTAATGATAATGTTTTTGAATATAACATAGTGGTTTATTGAAAATTTATTAAGCAAAGGCAAATAATTGTTGCTGTGAAGAAACTGGCTCTATAATTTCTTCTTCAACCTCTCCTTCTAGCATTTTTATTACCGTATCACCGATATGATAACCAAGATTTACTGGTACAGCATTACCAATTTGTTTATATTGTTGAGAAATTGAACCTGTAAATTTCCAGTTGTCGGGAAATGTTTGGATTCTAGCATATTCGCGAACAGTAAGAGGGCGAGTTTCTTTGGGATGACATCGTTCTGTTTGTTTTTGAGCTGGACTACAAGTCAATGTTAATGACGGTTCATCCCATGAAAGCCGTCTTGCCATGCCAGTTTTTCCTCCTCCCATAAAAAAACTTGCTCCCATATATTCTTTTTGTAATTTTTCTGGTAAATCTCTCCAATACCCACCTGGTGGAATAAGTTCTAAAATTTTATGTTTTTTTTCGGGATATTTTTGACCCTCAGATTTTGGGCATTTATATAATGCCTCACGAAGCGGAATAATATAATCTTTTTCTTTTGGAAATGAGATAGGAATATCTAGATCATTTCGTACTCCAATAATTATCAAGCGCTCTCTTTTTTGTGATACATCTAAATATTGTGAACGAAGTACTTTATATTTTACTCTGTAGCCCAATTCTTCCAAAACAGAAATCATTGTTTTTAGAGTTCTTCCTCCATCATGGTTTAGTAGGCCTTTTACATTTTCACCAATAGCAATTTTTGGTTTAACTTCTTTTACACATCTAGCAAATTCAAAAAATAAAGTTCCACGAATATCTTCAAACCCCATTTTTTTTCCAGCATAAGAAAAAGTTTGACACGGAAAACCACCTTGTACAATGTCTGCTTGTCCTTCCTCAAATTTTAAATTTCGGATATCGTCTTCTACTACATTCCAATCTGGTCTATTTATTCGTAAGGTTTCACAAGCATATTTATCATATTCATTTAATAAGACATGCTCAATACCCGCATTCTCCATACCTATTGCCGTACCTCCAGCTCCAGCAAACAGTTCAATCGCAGTGTATGGTGATCTCTTTTTGTTTTTTAAAATTTTAAACTCATTCGTTTTACTACCAGATTTATTTTGGATTCTTTTAACTTCATCTAATAAAAATATTCTTGCATTCCTGTTATTCCGAAATGATTTAATCAAGCCAGATTTATCCCAGCGTCTAATGGTATCAATTGATATGTCTAGCAGAGAAGCAGCCTCACCTGCTGTATAATATTTTTGATTGGTTTGCATATAAAAAATGATAGAAAGTTTATCTATCATAATTATATTAAATAACCAATGCCTATGCAATGGTTATCTTGTGGAAAAGGCGAGCTTGAACAATCCAAAGTACTCTTTTGTTTCTTTTTTGCTTAGCTTGTATCTGTGTTTATCAGCTAAAACTTGAGGTAAAACTTCAAATAATTCCTGAAGTGCATTTTTTCTTCCAGTAGCCATTTCATAAAAACTTACGCCATCAATAACTCTGATTTTATTTTTAACAGGTCGGCGTTTCTTGGTTTTATTATCAGGTGGAGTAAATGGTTTATCATACTTTTTCTTGCCTTGCGGTATCACTTCAACAAAATATCCAACATAACCAGCATATTCAGGCATTTTTAACTTTGCTTTAATTGCGTCATAAATTTCAACTTTATGATTACCTTTTGTTGTATTAAATTTATTCTTTACTTCCGCAATAATTTTCTTTTCTTCATTAACGACATCAAGACCACCACCCACGCCCAAATCTTTCCACCCGGGTACAGCTCCTAAAACCTCTTGATGAAAATCTCCAATAGCATTTTGCATTGTTTTTTGAGTTTGTCTGGCCTTTTCTTGTTCAATCCATTCTTGATATGAAATTGAATGCGTAACTCCGTGGAATAGAGCAGAAAAAGGATCTATCACGTTTTTGTGTAGTTTGATTTCTGCATCATGTTCTGCCGTTTCAATAATATTAATTACACGAGCAACGGCAACACAGAGATCATTGTCGGATATAAATTTTAAGTAAGGCATAATATTCAGTTTTATTGTTAATATTGTAACTTATTTCCCCTTATAAATAAATCGTTTCCGTAGCGTTGTTTCCGTAGCGTAGCGGAGAAAATACCATATACCCCCTCTTAAAAAATAAAAATAAAATTTGTTCATTATAGAAAAGTGTTAGGCGTTAGCCGTAAAAAGAAAAGCATATTTCATATAACTGATAATTTAGAATGAATTTTGATTGCTAATTATTTTTTCTTCACCTATCCACTGTGCGCGCATTTCGCCACTTAAAAATAGTGAGCCAGTGACAATAATAATTTCGTCGCTTTTGATAGTTTTCTTGGCATGTGCCAGCGCGTCAGAATGATCTAGGAAAACGCCTGATTGCTTTGTTTTTGGGATAAGCTTTAATAGCTCGGCTGGATTGGCTGTTTTGCGCTCTGTCATTTGAAACCGTGTAGTTGTAACTTTGGCAACATGGGGGATAAGTAAATCAAGCATCGAGGAGACATCTTTATTAGCGGCACATCCAAAAATTAAATGTACTGGTTTTTTTAAAGTTTTAATGTGTTTAACTGTTGACGCAATTTTAGCAGGGGAGTGAGCGCCGTCCAAAATAATCATTGGTGATTTTTGCATTGTTTCAAATCGACATGGCAGCCGCTTTAGATTTTTGAGAACTAATTCAATGGCACTGTTAGATATTTGGATTTCCTTTGCAGCGGCAATGGCTAGTGAGATATTGTGCTGTTGATGCTCGCCATGATTGGCACCAATTAAATTTTCAAACGGCGGATTGATAAAGAAAAGTGCGGCATTGTTTTTGATCGCTTCGTCCATGAAAACTTTTTTGATTTTTGGTCTGGTTTCTCCGCAAAATATAATTTCATCTTTTTTTATAATCCCAGCTTTTTCATAGGCAATCTTTGCTAGAGTGTCACCCAAAATATCAGTATGATCTTTATCGATGTTAGTAATAACAGCAATCACTGGCGTGGGAATAACATTGGTTGCATCCCATCGTCCGCCACAGCCAGCTTCAAGTACGCACCACTGTGCACCAGCATTTTGAAAAGCAAAAAGTGATAAACAGGTGGAAAGTTCAAAAAATGAAAGTGGGGCATCGTGAGTTTCTAAAAATTTTTCGTAAACTTTTGTTAGCTTATTTATTGAACTTATTAAATCTTTTGCTGGTAACAGCTCATTGCTAAATTGAAAGCGTTCTAAAAAAGTTGTGGTGTGTGGTGAAAGATAAGTGCCAACTTTTTTATTATCAGCCACAAGCATCTGATGAATCGAATAAGCGACCGATCCCTTTCCGCTAGTGCCAGCGACATGAATAATTTTTAGTTTTTTGTGTGGACTTCCTAGCGCATCTAAAAACTGTTCCGTCCTTTTGAGTGATTTTTTCAATTCTAAAGTAGAGTCAGAAAATTGCTTTTGGCAAAGATTTGCTAGTGACAAAAAAGATTCGTAGCTTTGTTTGTATTGTTCAAATAGGTTAGGCATAGGTGTAATATTGGCCACCAGTATCTTGTACAAGCCCTTTGAGTTCAAGAACTGAGAGGGTAGCAGAGATTTGATGAGCAGCCAGTTTTGTTTGGCGAGTTATTTCATCAATGTGGATTGGAGTTTTAGAAAGAGTTTCCAAAATAGCTGTTTCCTCTGGAGTTAATCCAATTGGCTTTTGTTTTATTTCAACTTGAGCTGGCGTGCAAGACCCCATGTCAAAGACATTAAGGATATCCTGTGCACAAGTTACCATATGTGCGCCATTTTTTAAAAGTATATTTGTGCCAGCAGAGGTCGGAGATGTGATCGAACCGGGTACGGCAAAGACTTCACGATTTTGTTCTAAAGCAGATTGTGCAGTAATTAAAGATCCAGATTTTTCTGCAGCTTCAATTACCAGCGTGCCATTGCTAATGCCTGAGATTATTCGGTTGCGAATGGGAAAGTTTTGTTTTGCTCCATGCATGAGGATAGGGAATTCGCTGATTACTGCGCCATTATTTTCCACAATTAATTTTTGAACTTCTTGTTCACGCGCGCTCGGAGGATTTAAAATTCCAAAACCTAATACCGCAATCGTGATTCCACTCACATCAATTGTCGCCCGATGAGCAATCTCATCAATACCAAACGCTAGCCCGCTCACTGTAACGATTCCTTGTTTGGCAATTTCTTGAGTCAGATCTTTAGCAACTCGTATTCCGTAATCACTGGCTTTGCGCGAGCCAACAATGGACAGTGAACGATGGTTATCAAGATTTGGCAGTGTACCACGGATAAAAAGAAGATAAGGCGGGTCGTATATCTGTTTGAGAAGTGAAGGATAAGAATCATCAGTTAGCGTTAAAACTGAAATTTGATTGTCGGTTATCTGTTGCATTAAAGCATCTGGATTGATTGCTTTGCGAGCTTCTAAAAATTCATTAATAACATTGTCATGAATTCCAGCCAGCTTTAAGTCAGGTGCAGTTGCCTCCCAAGCACACGGTGCCGAAGCAAAATAACCCATCAATCGCGCCAAAGATTTGGGTCCAAATTTAGGAAATTCGTTTAAGGCAATAAGGTAGTTGAGGTCTTGAGACATGGAACTATTATAGCAGACATTCTCAATTCCCATCCCGACGGTAGGAGGGATCTTTTTGATGGCTAGAAGTGGGGGGGGGGACTTAATTAGAACGAAGTTAAGACTTAGTCAGAATGATTTAGACATAGAGACTTAGACATTTTGTCTAAGTCTTGGAGAGAAATAATCAATGTTTTCAGTATGAAGCGAAAATCAAAAAAGCCCTTTCGAGGCTGTCCCAAAACTCCCGTTCAGTTGGGAGTTTTTGGTTTGGGAAAATAGCCAATAACAAAAAGATTCCCGTCTTGGGATTCTTGTCAGAGCATTTTCTTGAGGTTGTGAGCAAGTGAGATGAGACGCCATTCATTCGTCACGCCAGTGAATCCTCGAAGGTGGAATGAGGTAAAGTGGAGGTTGTGCTTAATGTTCGCGAATGCTGGTTCGACGTCTATCATGCGCCGTTGGTAGATTACTTGGCCGGCAACAGATGCAAGCTTTCTTTGCTGTTCCTGTGCGTACCGTTGCCACTCGTGCGCCACGGAGAGGTATTTCTTTTTCTTCGTTACTGGGTCGATGTGTTTGTACAGGATGCTGCGGTGTGGCGTATCTTCTGTTTCTTTTGCAAACCCTGGCCGTTGTTTTCTTTCTCGCTTCACGTGCTGCACGAAGGTGTAGATACGGCCTGCAACATCTGTGTAGGTATTTCGTATCTTGTCGTGCACATACTGCGTCATGTCTGGCGGTGTGGAGTGGATGGGAATATACGCGTCGATCTTTTCTTCCTCGCAGAACCGGTAGTTTGTCTCTCCGGAGTATCCCATGTCGGCGAGGAGAGTCTTCGGTGTTGTGCCGTGCATCTTTTTACAGGTTTCTACGGTTGGTACGAGGAGTCGTTGGTCGGCTGAGGTGTCGGCGACATGGTTTGCGAGCACGAGTCCGTTCTCGGTCATGATCTGCACATTGTAGCCATTCGCGAAATCGCCACGCTTCATCTTCATAAGGCGTGCGTCGGGGTCGGTGGTGTTTATCTTGACGCCACCCTCTGCGAGGACGGAAGCGGCGTGCGTAAGTTTGTGTAACCGTGCATCCACCCGGTCTCGTTTCTTTTGTAGCTCCTGCTGTTTCTTCGCTCGGCCAGCTTTTGTTTTGAGGTTTGGATCTTCACTATCTTCTTCGTCGCCGTAGAGCCTGTCCTCGGCGGCGTCAATGTCCTCAGCTTCCTGTATGAGGCTGCGGATTTTCTCTTCGAGCTCATCAGGCGTTGCATTCTTGCTCTTGTTGGCATTGGCGTAGATCTTCGTCCCATCCAAGCTCGCAACGCCAAACGAAACCAGCCCGAGTTCTCGTGCCTTCGTAACCACTTCCTTGAAGGCAGCCTCTAGGCAGTCGCCCTTCTCTTTCCGGAACCGAGCCAATGTTCGGAAGTCAGGCGTGTTGTTCCCCGCGAGATACATAAATGCCAAGTCCTGCCGCAAACACTGCGCAATCTTTCGACTGCTAAATATTCCGTTCATGTAACCGTAGATGAGGACGGAAAGCAACATGACCGGATGGTACGCGCTGCGACCGCCATGCGCATTGCCGTACCCAGACTCGATGGATGTGAGGTCAAGGCTATCGATGAATTCCGCAAGAACAACCGCTTCATGGGATTCACCGAGAAATACCTCATAGCTTGGCGGCAGAAGAAGGCTCTGGCTGCGATTATATTTCTTGAAGTTCATACAGGAAAATACACGATTTATTGCTTCCATTATACCAAAATGCGCTCACTTTCGTGAGCGCATTTTGTAGTGCATGTGAGTAATGGGACAGCCTC
>Ga0209727_1000505_pt1 | contig 41990 bp, 50 predicted proteins | sample RifGroC1_FD_183995 | JGI IMG/M metagenome (GOLD analysis project Ga0209727, IMG submission 183995) | Groundwater microbial communities from Rifle, Colorado, USA - Groundwater C1 (SPAdes) (version 2) | ecosystem: Environmental > Aquatic > Deep subsurface > Groundwater | place: Rifle, Colorado... | reverse complement strand
TGGAATGGTGACATTGAGGATTCGTTGTGGTTGTTTGAGAATTTCTAGTTTCTCAGTCACTTTTGGATCGGACTTCCCGATGAAACTCGCTGCTTTTGATAATTGCGCCATTGCGCTCTCGAATGGATTTATCATACTCTGTTTCCTCCTAAAACATCTCTGTTTTTATATAGTCCTCTGGGACTTGGTGGGCAAGAAGATCAGTTTTTACATCACTAATCATATGCCGATTCCCACATAAATAAAAGGTATGAGTTTCAATGGTTAGTATTTCTTCTCGAATATGTTCCGTTACATGCCCTTTTTTCCCTTGCCAAGAATCACTTGGTTTAGATAAAACAATAGAATAGTGAAAATTTGGATATTTCTGTTGCCAACCCTCCAATATATCCTTCCAAAAGATATCCTCCTCATGACGCAGTCCCCACAAAAGAACAATGTTCTCTTTCCCGCCAGAAGTAAGATATTCCTCTATCATCGTCCGAAATGGTACGATTCCTGTTCCTGTTGCAATAAAAACAACGGATGTCGTAGGAATATCAAGATAAAATGTTCCAAGTGGTGCAAGAATTTCTATTGCGTCCCCCACATTTTTCTCCAAGAAAAACTTTGATCCCGGTCCCATCGGAGTCACATCCACAACAATTTCAAATTCTTTTGGATTAATACACGGAGAAGCAAATGAATATTGCCTGCGCGTTTGGTTATCGATGATAAACGTTGCATACTGACCAGGCATAAATGTCATTTCCCGTGGTACTTGAAATGTAAATTCATATACATGCGGAGACAATTGAAGTTTATTAGTAACCGTTGCTGTTTGTTGAAAAGGAGATCCCATGTACTGCATTATACTATAGTCTTATGTTATGATTTTACTATTGCCCTATGATGTATAAAATCACATTTTTTCGTTTCCAAGTAACAACTGACGACTGGAAACGGTTTTATGAGACGATTTTCTCTGTTGCATGGGGCGTCAAAATCACTATTATTCGCGTTGGACGGAAAATCGATTTCTATATTGAAAGTAGTAAAAAGCTCGATGCACTCAATAGCCACCTTTCCCCTTTTTATCTTTCTTCCGACTTAACCAGTCAAGAACAAACGATTCTCCAGTCAGAACCAACAGCAACGATGCGCGTTGTTCCGTTTATATTCACGGATCCATTTCTCCACATGCTTGAAAAATTCAGCGTAAAAGAAAAAGAAATCTTGCGCATTTCATTTTCTCTTCATAAATATGATCTTGTTAAATTTATGCCCATATATACGGTGTGGTATGCAAAAAATGGCGCTGTTTGGAAAACAACGGCATATAGCCCGCTTCACAACCCGGTATTTTTGGATTTTGACGTATCAAATACCATTCAAGCAGAAATCACCAAAATTAAACCGGTGCTTGCAGCTAATTCCATGCATTTTCAAGGATTTCCAGAAGGCATTCTCGATCTTCCGGAATTCCAAAAAACAGCACAATTTTCTGTCTCATCCTATGATTTCTGGCGCCATTCACTCGTCATTGGTCAAAGTGGAAGCGGAAAAAGTTTTCTTCTCAAACTTCTCATTGATGACATTGCTAAAAAAACAAATGATGACTATGCGATCGTACTCGTTGATCCTCATGCAAGTCTTGAACAACTGGTCAAAATCAAGCGGCCATCAAAATCCATTAATTTCAAAACAATCGGCACTGATCTTTTTGTCAATGTCGGTCAACCGCTTCTCTCAACAGAACTCACCATTGATCTATTTTCAACCATATTAAACGTCCATGAAAATCAAAATATGGAACGCGTACTCAAATATGCGCTCCAAGCGCTCTATACCATGAATAAAATGGATGTACTCACACTTCGCACCCTTCTTACTGATGCTGTTGAAAGAAAACAAATCCTCAAAGACCTGACAGACACCAATATCCTCAAATTTTTTGAAACGGAATATCAGACACTCGCCACCTCACAGTATCAAACCGCAGTGCTTCCCATTATTAATCTTCTCTCGGAGCTTGATTTTATTAATTCGGTCACAAATAAAGTCAATTTTGTTAAAGAGCTCCAAAACAACTTCCTTCTATCCTTCCCCATTAAACAAACGGACCTTGGAAAAAACATAACAAAAATCATTGGCGGAGCAATCATACAACAAGTTTTTACGATTATGCAGGCGGGCCTGGTCAAGAAAAAAGTCATTCTTATTGTTGATGAAGTATCAGTGGTGCAATCCCCATCTCTCATTCACATCCTTTCAGAAGCACGAAAATTTGGCCTCACCGTCATTCTCACACAACAATATCTCATGCAAGTAAGTGCAGGAGTATTACAAAGCATTCTTGCAAATACCGTCAATTATTTTATTTTCAAACTATCCCGCGAAGATGCCGAGATTGCAGCGCGCAATGTCACCTGCAATATTGATGAATATTTCCTGGAAAAGAAAAATGACCCAAAAGAATCGCTGGAACTGTCTATAAAGCTCATGACGGATCTTAATCCTCGGGAAGTTATTGGCCGCGTGCTCGCAAACGATCGGTATAGTGATGCATTTAAAGCAAAAACAGTACAAGCAGGTATATAATGGAGGTACACATATGATAAGTAAAGTTTTTTTAGATATTTATAACGCCGTATGGAAAGAAGTGTTCCCTGATATCACTCCCCTTCCGATTGACACATTTAAAACAATTTTCACCAAAGATTTGCTCTTACCTGTTCAAAAAGAATGCATCGTCAAGAAAACTCCTATTTACATCGGAAAAGAATACACATACAAACGTTTTATCAGTGACGAAGCGCGTTGGGAACGCATCAATGTAGACAATAACATGTCTCCAAAAATACCCGTATCATCTCTTGCAGATATCGTTCCGAAAGTGCAGGAGTTTGCATTTTTTAAAGGATCGAGAACGCAAAATTCAGACGTTGTGGAAGAGTCAGATGATATTCATTCATCAAGTTACATCTACAATTCTGAACATATCTACAATTCATCAAAAATTCTTTTTGGATATAACATCCAACAATCTGAATTTTTACTTGCTTCAAGCGGTAACAAAGCGTGTGAATTTGGTATTGCACTGGTTGACAGTGCGTCAACATCCAATTCTTTTGATATCGGCTGGTCTGCAAAATCGTCAAACTGTTATTTCTGCAACAACGTCTTTGATCTCAGGGATTGTATGTTTTGCTTCAATATTGAATCAAAACAGTATTGTATTGCAAACATGCAGTTTACTGAAGAAGAATATAAAAAGTTAAAGCCAATGATATTAAAAGAATATATCGATCAGCTGCAAAAACCAGATGGTTTTCGTTTTGTCAGCGATCTATAAAATAATTACTTTTTTTCCAGCCATTTTTCGGCATTAATAGCTGCCATGGCGCCCTGTCCAGCTGCAACAATTCCCTGTCTATACCTGCTATCCACGCAATCACCAGCTGCAAATATTCCCTCTACTGAGGTAGCAGTATTTGTGACTTTCACATATCCTTTCTCGTCTAAAACAACTATCTCTTTCAAAAACTCTGTTGCCGGCGTATGACCGATGGCAATAAATGCTCCTTCGAGCGGTAGATCTGTTCCATCAGTAAATTTAACCCCACGAAGAATAGTATCGCCATAAAACGCATCAACTGTTTTACCCAGAAGAAATGATATTTTTGAATCGTTCTTTGCTTTCTCAATCATGATTTTTGAAGCTCTAAATTCTTCTCGCCGATGGATAATCGTGACTCTTTCGGCAAATTTAGTAAGAAATGTTGCCTCTTCCATGGCCGTATCTCCCCCACCAAAGACAGCTATTGTTTTTCCTTTAAAGAAAAAACCATCGCAGGTGGCACAGTAACTAATTCCTTTCCCTCGAAATTGTTCCTCAGTTGGAATACCAAGTGTTTTTGCCTGTGCGCCTGTTGCGATGATAACGGTTTTTCCTTGATACTCCTTTGCACCAATAATAATAAATGGAGATGTCTTTGAAACCGTTTTTACCTCATCCATGACTATTTCTGTTCCAAATCGAATCGATTGTTGTTTCATCTCCTCCATAAGACTTGGTCCCATGATTCCTTTGGAAAACCCAGGGAAATTATCAATCATGGTGGTTGTCGTTAGCTGTCCCCCACATTGAGGGCCTGCGATAAGAAGGGTTTTCAGATACGCCCGAGAGGTATAAATTGCCGCTGTGTATCCAGCCGGACCAGAACCAATGATAATCACGTCGTACATGAACTTATTATATCACTGCACTCAGTGCATTTATGAGGACTTCTTTGCTTTGTACCCCAACCATTTGCTTCACTGGTTGACCGCCTTTAAAGATAATGAGCGTGGGAATAGACATGACGCCGTATTTTCCTGCAACCCCAGGGTTTTCATCTACATTGACCTTTCCAACTACTGCTTTTCCCTCCATCGCTGATGCCACTTCTTCAATAATCGGTCCTTGCATCTGGCACGGTCCGCACCAGACAGCCCAGAAGTCAACAAGAACTGGTTTGTCACTTTTAAGAACCGTTGTTTCAAACGTTTGATCGGTGATTTGAATATCTGCCATAGGTTCCCAGTGTACCATTTGTTTTTTTATTGTACAATAAGTATCTTATGAAAATATTCTTTGCCGGACCACTAACGAATCTCAAAGATTACAAAAAGACAGAAGCGTTTTACCTACAACTCGCAGGAGTTGTCAAGGAATGCGGGCATGACTATTTTTGGGCATTCTTAAATGGGACAGATCCAAATGTTGAACGAGATCATACTCCACAATATGTCTATGAAACAGACACAGGAAACCTCAAAACGAGCAACCTCATGATTGCATACATTGGAGAACCATCAACAGGTGTTGGAGTTGAAATTGAATATGCCAACACCCATAATATTCCTGTTGTTGTTCTTTACGAAAAAGGTAATTGGACTTCTCGTATGGCACGGGGCTGTCCGTCAATCAAAAAAGAAATTGTGTTTAGTTCCCAAGATGATGCGTGTACACAGCTCAAAGAGTATTTAGTACATTTTGTTAAACCGTAAATAATAAGCTATGAAAATATTTTTTGGTGGCCCATTAACTGATTTAAAAGACAAAGAGGGAACAAAAAAATTCTACGTCCGGATGGCAGAAGTTGCCAAAAAAAATGACGTTCAATGCTTTTGGGCGTTTCTCCATGGCACTGATCCACAGGAAGATCCCAATGTTCCAGCTTCTGAGGTCTATAAATCAGATCTGGAAGCCCTTGCTGCAAGCGACGTCATGATTGTGTATCTTGGAGAACCAACGACGGGAACCGGTCAGGAAATGGAGTATGCACAAGAACATGGAATTCCCATTTATATGATGTATGAAAAAGGAAAATTTATCAGCCGTATGGCAAAGGGAAGCCCAAATGTCAAAGGATCTATTATTTTTTCCTCGGAAGAAGATGCGCTCGTTAAGCTCGATACCCTTCTTGATGGACTCAAAAAACGGCTGGAGGAAAAAGGGTCCTTGCGGGAAGACTTTTCAATTGACAGTATAGCCTAATTTTTCAATGACAGCGACAATTGCTTCTTCTGCTATCTTTTTTTCATCAAACGCAACTTCCACAAGTTGTTTGGCATAATTTGCCTTTGCCTGTACCCCAATATCCTCAAGTTCCCCCTCGATAAGCATGCTGCAGCTGACGCAATGCATACCAGATAATTTCAATGTTTTTGTCGTCATACTACTTCACAATAAACTTTCCCCGATACATCCCCATGCTGCACATGAATGGCAAATCCCCTTTTTTATTAGGAGCCGTAAATGTTATTACTTCCTCTTTTCCAACTGGTATGAGTTTTTGGATTTGCAGTTGTGGAATAGTAAATGCTTGAATACATCCTGCTCCGCTCGTATTTGTGATGGTCACAGTCACTGTTGAGCCTGCCTTGATGTATGGGTTATCAATTTCATATCTTGTTGCATGAATGGTAATATGTGGCGTTGTAGATGGTGTCTGCTTCACTTCCTCTCCTCTACTTCCAGTTAAATCATCACAAAAAACAAGTTCACAATACACCGGTCGAACTACCGCACGAATACTTGTATCAAATCCAACAATTGTTGCTGCCGAATACAAATTCCAAACAGCGAGAATAATAACAAGTGATGCAGCAACGGGAGCAAAATATTTAGTAAACATCTGCGATGCCGCCTGCATAAATACACCAAACAGAAGAAATAACGGAATAGTTCCTAATGTAAAAGCAAAAAGAATGCTCGCTGACATTAACGGATTTCCAAATTCAAGAGCTTGTGCCATTATAGCCTGTGTTGTTCCACAGGGAAGAAAGATGGTCAATGCCCCAACGACAAAGGGCGCAAACCAATCAAGCTGCTTTGACTGCGTACGTGCAAGCCTCATTAAAAATCTCGGAGGTTGAATAAGGACAAACCGGAAAATCGGATGCACGTTTAACAAATTCATGGCTGTTGCCAACATAAAGAGAGACACAATAATCATGAGAGCTGCACGGGTTGCAATTGTTAATTGCATATAAGAACCAATAAATCCGAGAAGCATTCCTAAAAGCGTATATGCAAGCGTTTTTCCAAGAAGAAAAAAAACAACAAGAAAGAATGTTTTTTTGCGAGTATTTGTTTGAGTTGTTTGTGTAGCGATAATTGAAGCAAGTAACCCACCCTGCACTACCATACAGCTAATTCCGCCGGTAAAAAGTCCTGTGAGAAAAATAAGCCAAAGATTCATAGTTTGTCATGCTGAATTCATTTCAGCATCTATTGACATTTTATTCAATGTTCTTTATTATATCCCCATAGGGGGGATAAAAGTCAATACCCCAGAAGGGGTACAAGTGTATGGCAAAAGGGGTTCCACGCGACCAGTCAGTACAGCATAAAATTCTTCACCGTTTAAAAATTGCAAACGGTCAATTAGAGCGTATCATTGGGATGGTTGAAGAAGGACAATATTGTATTCATATCATTCATCAGTCTCTTGCTGTACAAGCTGCACTAAGAGAAATAGATCAAATAATCTTAAAAAATCATCTTGAAACCTGTGTTGCTGATGCAATCAAAAAAGGAAAGCAAGAAGAGGTTATTGAAGAAGTGATGAAAATAATGGAGAAGAAATAACATGAAAAAATCAGATCCAGTAAAAATCACCATTGAAACAACAACCGATGCGTTCCAAACAGCAGATTTAATCAAACTCATTGATTCTTCTAAAAAAGACAAAGACGGTGAGGCTACTGAAAACCAATCATCAAAACGGACAAAGTTGGATGTGTCCGGCATGCATTGCTCATCATGTGCAGGAATTATTGAACGAACACTAAAAAAAGTTCCCGGGGTGACACAGGTAAATGTCAATTTCGCTGCTGAAAAAGCAAGTATTGTCTATGATGAATATGTCGTTTCAACATCAGATTTAGTAACAGCAGTACAAAAAGCCGGATATACAGCAACAATAATCCCAGAAGGGATGTCGACAGATGAAAGTGTAAAACGGACAGAAGAAATACATCACATGTTCCATGTTTTTTTCCGAAGTCTCCTCTTTAGCATGCCAATGCTCTATTTCATGTTTTTTGACTTTTTCCCATGGTTTCCGGGAAGGATTGCACTACTTCCCTATGTAGGCTTCATATCACTTCTTCTTGCTACTCCTGTCCAATTTTGGATGGGAATGGGATTTTATAAAGGCATGTGGTCATCTCTCCGGATGCGTACATTTAATATGGATAGTTTGATTGCCATCGGCACATCAACGGCTTACTTTTACAGCCTTGTTAATTTTATTAATTATTACTTGATCAACAAATCAATCATCGGAATGAACGGTTCAAAAATTCCGGAACTTTATTTTGAAACAGCTGCATTATTAATCACCTTCGTTCTTTTGGGAAAATGGCTGGAGAAACGAGCAAAAGGTGAAACATCAGACGCCATTAAAAAATTAATGGGATTACAACCAAAAACCGCCCGGGTGATTAGGAACGGTCAAACACAGGATATTCTCATTGATCAAGTTATTGCTGGAGATATTATTATCGTCCGTCCAGGAGAAAAAATTCCGGTTGACGGAAAAATTACGAAAGGCTCATCCTCTATTGATGAATCCATGTTGACCGGAGAAAGTCTGCCTGTTGAAAAAAATGTCGGAGATATTGTGGTTGGAGCCACTATGAACAAAGTCGGTAGTTTTGAATTTATAGCTACCCGGGTCGGAAGTGAAACAACGCTTGCTCAAATTATCAGGCTGACTGAAGAAGCGCAGGGATCCAAAGCGCCAATCCAGGCATTTGCAGATAGAGTATCTGCGTATTTTGTTCCAACGGTCATGAGCATTGCCATTCTTACGTTTATCATTTGGTATTTTGTTCTTGGCGCACCTCTTGCGTTTGCTCTCATGACATTTACTGCCGTTATTGTTATTGCGTGTCCGTGCGCGTTAGGACTGGCAACACCTACAGCAATTATGGTTGGCACTGGTCGCGGTGCCGAGCAAGGGATTCTTATTAAAGGCGGTGAACCACTTGAGGCAGCATGTAAAATAAAAGCAGTGGTATTTGATAAAACCGGCACGCTCACCCAGGGGAAACCGGTTGTGACTGATACGGTTTCACTTGGCGAACTTGATGAAAATGACATTATTGCAATTGCTGCAAGTTTAGAAAAATCATCAGAACATCCACTCGCTGAAGCAATCTATACCTATTCCAAAGAAGAAAACATTCCACTTAAAGAAATTGTACGCTTCAAAGCTATTCCCGGGAAAGGTGTAACCGGAATTATTAATAAAATCCCCTACTATTTCGGAAATAGGAAACTGATGGCTGATGTTGTCACCCTTGATGTAGCGCAATACGACCGTAAATTATCACATCTTGAAGAACAAGGGAAAACTGTAATGATACTCGCGAACAAAAAGAAAATTCTTGGCATTGTCGCGGTTGCCGATACAGTCAAGGAAACATCGAAAGAAGCTGTTGCAGCACTGCAAAAAAGAGGCATTGCCGTCTATATGATAACCGGTGATAATGAACGGACCGCCAGGGCCATTGGTTTACAGGTCGGAATAACAAATATCCTCGCAGATGTATTACCACAGGACAAAGCAAGTGAAGTGAAAAAAATTCAAAGTTTGGGACTCAAAGTTGCCATGGTTGGTGATGGCATTAATGATGCTCCCGCCCTTGCTCAAGCTGACGTTGGTATTGCGATGGGATCAGGAACAGATGTGGCTATGGAAGCAGGCGGTATCGTTATTATTAAAAATGATTTACGGGATGTGGTCACAGCATTTGATTTATCGAAAGAAACAATGGCAAAAATAAAACAGAACATGTTTTTTGCCTTGTTTTATAATGTCATCGGCATACCTATTGCAGCACGTGTTTTTATGGGAATAGGACTCGTCTTGCGACCGGAACTCGCGGGCCTTGCTATGGCACTCTCTTCAGTATCTGTTGTATTAAATTCGCTTCTCTTACGGTATTTCCGTCCCGGTAAACGAAATTGGATATCTTTGATTGCTCCTATTTTGATGACTGCGATATTTACTTTTGTGTTTATTCAATTCGGACGATTAAGCACTGCTATGGCTTCTGGTGAAAATAGTAGCATGACCAAAAAATCTGTCATCAATACTGATTCCCTTAATTATGTTACATTTATTTCTCAAAACAAAACAAAAATATATTTTACAGGCGATACGATGAAATTATTTTTGGAAACAAAAAATCTGCCAGCAGAGTGGAAAATCGCCGAGGGATCAATAATATTCGGAAAGAACGAAATGATCATTGGATCAAAAGAAGCAGCTATGATGAGGGAAGAAAAATTGTTTACTAAAACTGGTGACACTATCAAGAATTTCTTTGGTGTTGAGGAAATGAAAATCATCGGAATACTTGCCCCGACGGGATCCATCATCGATTCCTACCATATCGTTGATTCTGAAACATTCGCACAATTGAAATCCAATGCTGAGTTTATGATTAAAACGAATATTATTCCTTAAAAATTTGTGACATAATAATATACCATGAACACACAACAAAAAACGATTAATCGCATTATATTTATCCTTTCTATAGCAGGACTTCTGATGGGAATCTATGTGCTTCAAAGTTTTTTGAGACAAACTGGAATTATATGTCTATCTGGTGGTGGATGTGAAGCAGTGAGAAAAAGTGCTCTCTCCTACCCTTTCGGTATTCCAGTTCCAGCAATTGGTGTAGTTGGTTATGCGTTTTTAGTCATTTTAACGTTTCTTCGGACTGTGAATGAAAAATTTGAAAAGAACTTACTATCTGGAATTCTTGGCATGGCAACCTTTGGAATCTGTTTTGTTACCTGGTTTACGTATACGGAAATATTCCTCATTAAAGGAATTTGTATGTGGTGTGCAATATCAGCAGTAAACATGTATGTAATATTTGCGCTCACACTCATAAGTATCAAGATTGGAAAAAAATCATGAAATTGACATCCGAAACCAAGTTGTTTATTGGAATTTTTGCGTTTACAGCGATTATTCTCGCAATAGCCATGGTTATCATGACAAAACCCTCTAAACCCATTGCAAAAGAGAATCTTATTCTTCCGACAACATATACAAAAGGTGCAAAAGACGCATCTGTGTGGCTTGTTGAATTTTCAGATTTTCAGTGTCCAGCATGTAAAACATTTTCAGGAGTAGTAGCTGATCTTTACAAAAAATATCCAGATCAGCTTCTCATTTCGTACCGATATTTTCCGCTTGATAAACACAAAGAAGGAGTTTCTTCAGCAATTGCGGCGGAAGCTGCGGGAATTCAAGGTAAATTCTGGGAAATGGAACAATTACTCTTTACCAATCAAGAACGCTTGAGTGAAGCACTCTACCCTGAACTTGCTACACAATTAGGACTAGATATGAATACATTTCAAGAATCTTTTACTAATCCGAAGACAAAACAAATAATTATAAATGACAGAAACTACGGCACTTCCATTGGTATTAACGCTACCCCAACATTTTTTCTCAATGGGGTAAAACTCAATCTTCTTACTCCTAGTGATCTTACGAAAGAAGTAGAAAAAGTAATAAATGGAAAGTGAGGTTTATATGTTTGATTTAACAGGAAAAGTAGCTCTCATTACTGGCGCATCAAGCGGTATTGGACGAGCTTCAGCATTAGCCCTTGCTATGCAGGGCGCAAAAGTTGCAGTCTGTGCGCGCAGGTTAGATAAATTAGAAGCACTCGCTGCTGAAATTAAATCACGGGGCAAAGAAGCCATTGCTATTCAAATGGACGTGACAAAAAAAATTGATATTGACGCAGCGGTTGCAAAAACAGTCACCACATTTGAAAAGCTTGATATTATTCTTAACAATGCAGGAGTTGCGGAATTTGTCCCCTTTCTTACGATGACCGAAGAACAATGGGATAAAACACTTGATACCAATGTCAAAGGGTATTTTCTTGTTGCACAAGCAGCCGTACGAGAGATGGTTAAGAATAAATCAGGCAGAATTATTAATATCGCTTCAATTGCTTCAGGAGGTGTTGGGGTAGGATTTCCATCAATAGCACAGTATTGTGCCAGTAAGGGAGCTGTCGTTGCCATGACAGAGGCTCTTGCTGATGAACTGGCACCAATGGGAATACTCGTGAATGCTATTGGTCCCGGTGTCATTGAAAGTGAAATGACAGAAGGGATATTGAAGGATCCAAAGCAGGCAGAGGTAATGCTTGCTCGTGCACCTCTTAAACGCGCTGGAAAGCCTGAAGAAATTGCTGCAGCGGTTGTGTATTTAGCTTCTGACGAAGCGTCATACACGACAGGAACCACACTCTATATTGATGGCGGTTGGACAGCGAGCTAAAGAAGCACTGCAACGGTGATATTCCAAAACATGTGAATTAGGATAGGAATTACAAGAGACTTGGTCTGAAGATAAAAAATACTATTAATGATCCCCAAAGAAAGGGTTGTCCAGAAAAAAAGAATGAGTGTCGGACCCTGAAATTTAAGTGTGGTTACGAGTATAGGAATATGAAAAGCCATAAACATGAGTGTTGCTACGATTATTGCAAACCATACTTTTTTCGTTTGAGTAAGTAGCCTGGAAAAGAAAAATCCTCGACAAAGTAATTCTTCGGAAAAGGAAGTTACGAGAGAAAGAATAAACATATACAAAACAAATGGCTGCATGACAAAATTCCCATGTTTAGAGATATTTACCAGTATTCCTTCGCCTACAAATATTGCGCTCACTCCAAGTCCAATAAGAAGATTCTTAAAAAAATGACGACTTGTGAGACCAATTGTTGCAAGCGAAGCTTTCTCTTTCTTCAAAACATACCAAATAACAGGAAGAACAAACACAGTCGGCTTAAAAATAAATTCATCCGTCCATTCAGGGAACGTAAAAAAGTAGCGATAGAGCGCCCAAAACAATAGTTGCCACGCCCAAAATTGGAATATCCATTCGGTGGTTGTCCAACTTGCTGGTTGCACTTTCATAAAAATATCGTATCACATTGTTATCTATGTTGAACATGAGTTCTCGCAACACATATTTCCATTGCTTGGATAAGTGTTTGTATGCACGCAAGCGCTTGCTCTTTAGCAAGTAATCGAAAGTCACTCGGAAAATAATGAAATACAAGATTTCTCCCCTCTCTCCATGCATGCCACAATGCTTCGGCAAGCTCTGCACCATAACGGTCGCGAAGTTGTCCGTACGCACTTCGCTTACCAAGTCTTCTTGTTAGATTTGGACTTAGAACTTTTCCGATACGGAAATGATTGCTACGATAATCACGTTCAACGATGATACCTAAATCCCGAAATACATCTTTCAAAAATCCTTCGTAGAGTTTTGCGTACGGAAAAACAAGATAAGAATAATCTGTTGGATCCTGGTCTTTATGAATTGCACTATCTGCAACAAGAAATGCTCCATCGTCGGCAAGTATCCGTTCCTGGTCAGATAAGTAATTCCAAAGGGGTGATCCGTGATCAATCATACTGTTTTACCAACGGATAAAAATAATCGTTTCAATACAAAATACCAACACTGATGCGTATAAAATGATGCGTTGTACTTGGACTGGTACTGGATCTGCAAACATGCGGTACCACGAATGTAAATTTTTCATGATGGTCCACTCTCCAATTTGCCACAATAATATTGTCAAAAAGATTGATAACACAAGTCCAATAGCGAGCATGCTTCCTGAAGAGGTAATGACAAAAAGACTGACAATGGCAAAGAGTGTTACAAATACCATAGTCCGAAACGGAGAAGGTTGGACAGAAAAAATTACTTCTGCAAAATCAAGAAAATATAATCCAAATGCTCCACCAGCAAGAAAAATGAGGGTTGAAATAGTCGGGTGAATCCACCACTTAAAAACAGAAATGAGAAGAAGATAAATGATTGATGTAATAAGAAAGGTGCTCGATTTACGTTTCAGTATTTCTTTCACTTTGTCCATACATGTATTGTAGCACCCTACTACGGATTTGTTTTCCGCAGTTCTTTCATTTTCCACATAAAAAGTCTACCCTTACTTGTTGCGTTTGCGTCTTTGACAAATGTGAGAGCCTTTTCCAATATTGCCCGAGGAATGGTTTTTGCAAGACGAATATACAATGACTTATGTTTGTAATCATCCAAGGTTTCAGCGAGATAAATGCCATATTTTTGAAATTCACGGGAAATATATTTATCCTCAATGGGGTTAAAGGTAAGTAATATATCGCCAATTTTCTTCGGTGTTTGCATACTAGTTAAATCGGTCCATGGCGCGATCTGTTCCTTCAGTAAGAGCTATCCGAACCGCCTCTGTTCCATTTTTAATGAGGTGTTTGAGTGTTCCCGCTTCACCACGTGTAAATCTGGATAACACGAAAGAAATATCCCATTTATGCCTCCCGTGCTGCGCCCGACCAGCATTTCCTTTTTCAATATGTGACGTATCACTGTCTCCGGTACTAAATAATTTTCCTCTTCCAATACCAAGTCTAAATCTTACAAATTGGTCAGTTTTTAACTCCATTATGATGGACCCTACTCCACGGTGTCCCGCACTCCCACCTTTTTCCCGAATTCTAATCTTGCCGAGCGGCAGATCAATATCGTCATGAACAATCCAAACATCAGATGGAACGCATTTATAAAAATGCATAATAAATGATACTGCCAATCCAGAACTATTCATAAAAGTAATGGGTTTAACGAGAATAACATCCCCTATTTTAGCAATCAGAGCCTTAAATTTTTCTTCTTCCTTCCAAATCATTTGTTCTCGTGAAAGTTCTTTGGCCAATTTTTCAATGACCATGAACCCGATGTTATGCCGCGTATCTTGATATTCACTCCCCGGGTTTCCAAGTCCAACAATGAGTTTCATATAGTGGTCCCTCCAATAAATACTATAAACACCACTATCTTGCTTTGCAAGACAAGTGGTGTCATAGAATAGATATCGGCCGACATCTATTACTTCATTTTTGCAAGCTGCTTCTCTGCAAGGTCTCCAATATATGGAACTTTATACATTTCACCTTGAAACGCTTTCCACATACAAACGATCCAGAAAATAAATGCTGCAAAAGACAGGATAAGTCCGATAAGCCAGCCTAAAATTGGGATAAATCCCAATACGATATTTGCAACAAACATACCACCGAAAGCGATTGTTGATTGCATAGCGTGGAACCTCACGAATTTACTGTCTTTTTCAACAAGTAAAAAGATGACTCCAGTGATAAAACCAAGTAGATACGATGCTGCTGCCATCAAATTTTCATTTCCTCCGTTGCTTTTCGCCATTTTGATATCACCTCGCTTTCTAATTACTAGCGTACCATGATTTCTTTTTGAAGGTCAATATGAAAACTTAAAATATCCCTATTTGAACGCCAGTTGACGAAACGAGTTCTTTATCTTTCTCGCTTTTCCAGATTTTAACAACTCCAAAGACGCCATCGTAGCCGGGATCAATAACAATATCGCCAGATCGAACCTTTTTTATTCCATCAGCTATTTGAGGAGTTGACACTGCCGCAACTGTATCGAGATTTTCATCCATAAGAATATGGAATTCGTTTTGGCAATTTGCGATTAGTTTATCATAGTAAACTGCAACTTTAGGACTTGCGACTGGACTTCCAATTGCTTCACTAATTATTTCAACTAAGGGCACGAGCATGGTAAATGGAGGACGTTTGGATTTGGAATTGTTTTTTTGGTATTCTCTGGTTGCAAGTTGTGTAACGCGCTGCATTACTCCCTGCGTGAGCGGTTTCCCACACACAGAACATGTTGTTCCTTTTGCTTTGACTTCATCGGGAGTTAGCCTGATATGGCAATCGCGGTGTCCTGTGAAATGATATTTCCCTTCTTCCGGATAAAATTCAATTGTTTTAACGATGTGTGGTTTTGTTTGGTCGTTCTGATAATTTTGTAATGCCAAAGCAATTTGTGAAAACGTCAGTTCCGGCAATTCAAACACGGTTGCTTCCCGTCCCAACTTGGGACCGCTATGCGCGTCAGAAAATGACACGATGGAACGCGTATCAAGCTCTCCGACTGTCCAGTTCATATCCGGACTACTGGAAAGTCCTGTTTCAATTGCGTAAATATGCTTTTCATACGCTCCAAATGCTTCCTTTAGACTGTCAAAGCCACCCATGGATCCAAACACAGAAAACCATGGTGTCCATACGTGAGCTGGAATAATGAGCGCCTGGGGTTCAATGGATAAAATAAGTTCTGATAATTGAATAAGAGAAAAACCGAGGATTGGCCGTCCGTCTGACAACACGTTTCCCCCACGTTTTGTAATTTCTTTGTTTATTGCTTTTGCACTCGATATTGTTGGTACCCAAACAAGTGTATGAACACGTCTCCCCTTTCCCCCTTGAGAAAAAATACAGGAGATTTCTGTTGAAAGTAAAAATAACGGAGCGTCTCCAGTCTTCAGTTTTAATAGGCCATTCCCATCTTCTTCTAAATCCCGTTCAATTTCTTTCATCCACAGTGGGTGTGTCCAATCCCCTGATGCAACAAGTCCTATTCCTTTTTTTGTTGCCCACTGAGCCAATGTAGGAATGGTCATTTGGGGCGATACAGCGCGCGAAAAACGCGAATGAAGATGAAGATCAGCGATAATGTGCATATATTCTTATTCAAACAAATCTTGCATGAGAGATCGAATTTGTTTTTCTGCTTTCTTTAAAAGAGATTGTTTTACAGTAGGTTTTCTTTTAGAAAAAACGTGGCCTCCCATCGCGTATCCGACAAGATTTTTTGGTGTTTTACCTAAAAATAAAATCGGGAGAATGGTCTTCATATATTCCTGAACAACTCGAAATGTTCCTTCTTTTCTATACCGTCGAAGTGACCAGATATATAAGGTTTCCCGAATAATATCGATTGAAAACCCAATTTTTGTTGCTCGACGAGAAAAATCCTGATCCTCTAAAAACGGATGTTCTACATCATATTTCCCAACTTGATAAAACGCATCGCGTTCAACAACACTAAAAGGACCAGGAGCAGTTGTACGTTTTATCATTTTAAAGGACTCAAATAATAAATGTGTTAACACAATAAAACGTGCATCTTTATCTTCCTCGCTATCTGGAGTAAACCAAGAAGTAAGAATGTGCACGTCATGAAACTTAATATAGTGATAAATTCTTTCGAGTGTGTACGGCAATAACACTGTGTCAGCGTCAACAAAAACAAACCATGACCCTTTCGCTGTTTCTGCACCAATATTTCGTTGATGTGGTAAACTCGCGCGATCTGCAACACATACTACTAACGAGGGAAGTTGAGATATATACGTTTTGGCTATCTGTACTGTATTATCTTTTGACTTTCCGTCAACGACAATCACTTCAAAATCCTTGTTTGTTTGTACAACCAAACTATCGAGCAAATGCGGAAGAAATTTTTCTTCGTTTAGTGTTGGAATAATGATAGAAAAAAATGGTTTCTTCATAACGTGGTTCACATTATACGGTTATACTCTGGTCATTTCAAACAAGACAAAGGCGATATAGACAATAAAAAGCATAATTCCTTCACGACGGGTAATATCTTTTTTTGTTGAAGCTGCCCAAAGGAAAAACACAGATACTATGGCAAGAAGAAGAAGCGTCATCCGGACTCGTTCTATATCTGGCATTGTAAACGGACTCACAAGACAGATAATCCCCAATAGTGGTGTATTAATCACGCTTGATCCTAAAATATCTCCAAATGCAACATCACGTTTTTTTTGCACTATTGCTTCAATTGCAAGAGTGAGCTCTGGAAGATTTGTACCAAAGGTAATAAGAAATAGTCCAATGACAAATGTTGGAATTCCAAGAAGTGTTGCAGACGCTTCACCGATGGTTACAATAAACCGAGACGCAATAGCCATACCAATAATACCCCCTAATCCGAGGAGCACTGCATGACCAGCGTGTTTCACATGTCTTGCATGCTGTTCAACAGTGCTTAACACATGTTGCTCTTTGTTAATAAAAAGAAGGTGCACTATGTATAAACAAAGTAACGCAAACCCTTCAAGCCGTGTGAGGTTTCCATCCCAGATAACAATAGCAGGAGCTGCTACAACAAACGCTGACGCAGCAATATCAAATGACGACATACCATGATCGAGCACAATGCGTTTGAGAAATATCGCACTTACCCCCATAACAAATGAAAGAAGGAGTATTGAGCCACCAAGCAGATTTCCAACGGATAACTGTGGAACTCCATCTAGAACCGATTGATAGGCAACAAACATTTCTGGAATGGTTGTTGCAAATCCAAGAAGCAGAAACCCAAACAAAAAACTTTTAACGTGCAGCGTGTGAGAAAAATAGGATACCGCTTTGACGACCCAATCAGCACAACGTGCAAGAATATATCCCAAAACAATAAACGCGATTGTATATAAAACAACGATCATACAATAGACTCCTGATTATGATACATATCTTCGAGTTCTTTTGTTGTCGTTATTTGATCAATTGATTTGTCGGTTCTAATCCGGACAAGCCGTGGAAATCGTAAAGCAAATTTCGCTCCATGAATGGGAGATTTTGTGATGTCATCAGCAGCTATTTCAACGACCATTGACGGGTTAATCCACACGTCCGGTTCAAGCACTTTTTCAATTTCTTCATATTCTTTTGGCTTGTGAACTGTTGACTGTAAACTAAGAACTTTTTTTATCTCTTTCCATAATTCATCCGATACACCAGTGCCAATTTTTGTGATCGTAACAAAATCACTTCCTTTTTTCACACCAACAAGAAGTGCTCCGATGCCAAATGATGTCCGCTTCCCTTCTCCTTTATAATATCCCATCACTACACAGTCTACAGTGTCAGCGAGTTTCCCAATTTTGCCTTCTTCTTTAAACTTCACCCAGGTAAATCCCCGCCTCCCTGGTTCATACATCCCATCCCATTTTTTCACAACGACTCCCTCAAGCCCATGTTTAATTTGTTCTGTATGATAATTTCGAAGTGCTTGAATATCTTTCGTTACGATATGAGGAGAAAGAGAAAGAATTGGTCCATTGATAATTGTTTTTTCAAGAATCGCTCGCCGTTGTGACAACGGTACATTCATTAAATCTTCACCATTTTTTGTTAAGATATCAAATACAAAAAACCGAAGAGGTACGTTTTTACTAAACAGCGTTATATCATGTTTTCGTTTCCGAGTCACGGTTTCCTGAAATGGAATAATGCGATTTGTTTTTTCATCATATCCAACTGCTTCGCTATCAAGGATGACTTCGTCTGCATGAATTTGACTCGCAATGTGTGTGAGTTCTGGATACATCGCCGTTGTATTTTCTAAATTTCGTGAATAACTTGAAGTAGGTTTTCTTTTTTGATAATGGATTTGACAATTATGAAGTGATGCTAACGATGTACAATAACTCTCGTCTCGATCTATCTGAAAATCATAAAGATAAATCCGTGAATCTAATGCATGTTTTTTTGTTGTATGCATCTTTATTAAAAAATAATCATTATTTTGAACAACATAACGCTGCGTTCCTGGTAGATAGAGTTCATAATATGTATGAAATTTACCGTTTTGAGTTGCCCGAGAACGCACTTTTCTTACTCCAATTGGAGTATCAAATGAAAATCCTAATAATACAGCCATTGACGCTAATTGCCGTTCTTTAGTCGTAATTCTATTCCCACCACTATGACGAGAGGTTCCATCTGCTTCAATCCACCCTTGTAAAAAAGCTGAGAAGTGCTTTTTTGATATATTAAATATCCATGAAGGAATACTTTTTCCGTGTGATCCATTTTTTAAGACGTATCGAAATTCCTTAACTAACCAACGCCGAAAAACTGAGTCTCTCCAATAAATATTTAATCCCCCATTATGTGTATATTTTGAAACTTTATTGATCCCAAATCTTTGGTGAATTATTTGTTCATAGATCAATGCTAATTTTTTTTCTGTCACCGCATTAAATGTTAATCCTATCCTTTCACTTTGATGTGAATTATTTGAGAATCCGTCTCCTATCCAAAACCCTAAAAAGCGATAAAATTCCGTATTACATTTAATGGTTTTTTGATATCCTGCATCATCAATGAGAGATAAATCGGTTTGTGGTTTTTTTGGAGGTATTGAAATTCGTGGAAAAACAACCCAATCCTGAGGAGTTACAAATTGTGCTTTTTTCCATTGAACACTATTTCCATTTTTAACAAGTAATGGATGTTCTGAACTTATAATAAACTCTTCTCCCAACATTGTTTGCAACTTATAAAATCGCTCTCTTTTTCTTGGCAATCTTTTATGCACCGCTAACACCTTCTGAAAAGAGCCAGTGTGTGTCAACACCTCATCTCCCATTCGAATATTTCGAGCAGATATAAATCCTTTACCTTGTACAAATAATCCTGTATATCCTCCAATGCAACGCACACCATCAAATTTTGGTTCGACATCCACTTCTCCCATTTTCGCAATCATCTCCTCTGCGTCAGGTAACCGTTGACACAAAGCGGCAAGAATCGGCGCGCCTACTTTTGCACGGATGTGAGACACTCCCCGTATTCCTTGTTCCTTTACTTGAGTGGCAATATATCCAAGATCCGGTCGCACGTCGTGTGCAAGTTCAAGACGTTTTCGATTGGATTTATCGCTAGTAAGCATCCAGGAGAGTCCGTCAAGAATGGTCATATCAGAAAATCCGAGGCGAAGCTTGTTTAAAGGGATACGCGCAAGGTACCGAACCGATAATGAATCACTGGTTGAAAATAATGTTGATAATAGTTGAATTTTTTTCTCTTGCGATCCGACTCCGCCAAGATGTGCGAGTTCTGTAAGTGTTTCAAATACATCATGAATGGAAGATGTATTTTTCGTATGTTGGTTTTCGTTTGATATTTCTTCCGCTGTTACCCCAAGATCTCCAGATTTTTTGAATCGTTTCAAAACATCCGCTTCTTCTTTACTATATGCACTCGCAATTGCCCGCATCATGAGCTTATCAGCTATCCCAAATTCAATTGCTTCATACAGTGGCGCGACTCTTCCTTGTAATAAATAACATATCTCTCCTATTTCACTTGACGATGCTTTTTTAAAAAGATCAGAAAGAATAACTGTCATCTCATTCCGTGACGGTGTTTGTTCTAATTTTTGAAAGTATTTCGAAAGTTCCGAGAATAACATTTTTATTTGTTAATTTGTTAATTTGTTAATTTGTTAATTTGTTAATTTGTTTTTAAAGTGTATCTCACGCCTTTTGTTGATCCCTGTTTTTGAAGAATTCCCTTTTTCATCAGGTCCTTCAGTTCTCGAAGTACCGTATCTTCAGAGATCATGGGGAATAGTTCAAAAAATGCCTTATTTTGCAAAAATCCGTTTTCTTGTATAAACTCAACAATTTTAATCTGTCTCTCTGATAATGCTAGTTGTTGTCCTCCCATAGATTTTTTAATTTTTAGATCTGTTGAAAGAGACTTCACTTTTTCTTTAATACGGGTGAGTTCTATTGCCAACCCTTCAATGAAGTACTCAAGCCAATGGGTCATGTTTCCGTTTTCTGTTGCAACGCTTTGAAGCGCCTGATAATAATTTGTCGGCTCCCTGTCATAATATTCCTCAAGAGAGAAAAATCGTTTGATATTGTACCCATCCTTAAACAAAGATAATGTTGCAATTGCCCGTGCAACACGGCCGTTCCCATCAAGAAACGGATGAATGCGGACAAGTTCATAATGGGTAATACCTGCTTTCAAGGTTGGGTGCACTTCTTCAACATTTGCTTTTGAAAGCCATTGCAAAAAATCAGATACAAGAAATGATACTTCAACTGCCGCTGGTGGACGAAAGGTTATCTCTCCGGTTTGACTGTTTTTCACAACCACTTGTGACTTTCGATATTCACCGACAACCGCCTCAGGCATAAGCTTATCCGCTGTTAAACTATGGACGTGTTTTACTGTTTCATCAGTAATTGTGTCATTGTTGTATCCTTCAATAAATTTAAGAACATTCCGATAATTAAGTACTTCCTGGATATCCCGATCACGACCAACTACTTTTGCTCCGGCAAGCACCTTTTCTGCTTCAGTAAAATTCAGCTCATTTCCTTCAATGTGGGTTCCATGATGTACCGTCCTCACGATTGCCTCTTCTCGAAATTTTGCTTCCCACGCAGGAACAAGTGGTGCGTTTTCAATAACTTCTTTGGCGGCTTCAATAATACCGATATATTTGAGGATTTTATTGCTGATGGTATAGGTTGGTGAAAACATAAGGGCTTAAGGTATATAATACTTTTATGGAGACAAAAAAACAATCCAAAGAGCTTGCAAAGGCGTTTATCAAACAACTAATAGCTCTTTCAACAGCTGGTTTTGGGTTAGTTGCGGCGCTTGCCTGGAATAATGTTATCCAAGAAACAGTGACAACATATGTTAAGCCGTATTTAGCCAAAGGAAGCGGTATCATATCATTGCTGATCTACGCAATTATTATCACGCTTTTAGCTGTCATTATTACATACAATCTTACAAAGATTAGTGAAAAAATAGAACAAAAACAGTGATATCATTTTATTATGGAAACATTTACTAATTCTGATATACCCAAATCTGTCATAGATACAACAGAACTTCAACCTCACCCGATATCGAAGGGGAAAAGACATTTTTTCTTACCAATACTTCTTATCGTTTTATCAATTGCGTCCCTTTCCATTTCAACCCTGATTGTCATAAAAACTTTTTCAAAACCGTCGGTTCCCACAAGTTCAACAACTCCAAATCAATCAAAAACTCCAAATGAAACAAATACGTGCGTTGAAAAAAAATCTCTTAACTGCGCTGATGAAATAGAATTATCATATGAGTGTACTGAAGAGTACACAAAATGGGCACAGATAAATTGTCCTGATTGGACACCAGAGGAGCAATTCTGTGGCGGTATTGCCGCCAATCTTCCAGAAAATCAATGCCCCGAAGGCTATTCCTGTCAACTTGAAGGTGATTATCCAGATGCTGGCGGAAAGTGTAAAAAAACTGATACTTCACCAAACACGTTTATTTGTCCTGTAAATGGTTGGGTGACTTGTATGCCGATGTTATCTGAGGAAGCAAAACAAGGTTGCACGTCCGAAGCAATTGCATGGTACAAGAAAAATTGTCCAAATTTCCAAGGAGTTGCTCAATAATTAAGGATAAAACATTTTTTTCATCGTCTTTGGAATTTGGTTTGCTAAATCCGTCGCGTTAAAAAACGGTCCGACTGACTTGTATAATTCATCACCTGCTGCTTTATTGATTTTGCTTCCCCATACGGCAGAATCAAATGGATCATTGGTACATGCAAGTGCTGCAACAAGGCCGGCAAGCACATCTCCTGTTCCGCCTTTTGTCATACCCGCATTTCCACCTTTTATTTCTTTTGTTTCAACACCGTTAGTAACAATATCGACGACACCTTTGAGAATAATGATGCACTGATATTTTTTTGCCGCGTCAAACGCGGCTGACGCGTCAAAAACTCGCGCATATTCCTGATGATGCGGAGTCAAAATTGCGTTTGTTGGAATATTTTCCGGATGAATCATCTGCAATGCTCCTGCATCGATCACCCATTGTTTTTTTGGGTATTGAGTTACTAACGTGTTAGTTAATTCTTCTGTTTCCTTTGTCCTCTCCATTCCAGGGCCGATGAGAATTACATCGTCTTCTTCGATATATTCATGAATTTGTTCCCGATGGATAACAATTCCGTTTCGAAATTCCTCTTTTGCCTTTTGCACGATTTCGTTATTTTCAGGAACCGATGCATAGTGAACCAAATCGACTATTCGCGACGCAACCGTGAGCGACCATAAACTTGCTGCATGAAAAAGCTCAGACCCCCCAATGAGAAGAAGCTTCCCGTTTTGTCCTTTATGTGAATTGGGTTTTGGTAGATTCATTTTCATAGTCGTATTACTTTGGCAACATTATCCATTAATTGTACAACATCTTCTTCCGCTGACGTGATGATCGTTTGTTGTTTTTTTGTGAGAGCCAATACAAATTCGCGACTGTTTTCATCAAGTTCTGAAAAAATATCATCCAAAAGGAGCGTTGGTCGTTCACCTGTTTGTGATTCAATGTAAGTAAGTTCAGCGAGCTTCAACCACAATACTGCGAGCCGTTGTTCTCCGCGAGAACCAAATCGTGAAATATCTATTTTGTTTTGATTTATTTTTTTTTCAAAAATAAAATCGTCTCTTTGTGGACCAACGAGCGTTGACTTTGCTGCAATTTCTTCATCTCTATATTCTTCTAAACGATTTACTGATATGACACTCGGATCATACATGAGTTGGTACGATAAATGAGAAAATGAATAGGCATTAATTGTCTCAATATATCGTTTACGGGTTTCTGTGATATACGATCCCGCTTTTATTAACAGTTGATTCCAAAATAAAAGTTGTGATCTATTTGCTGTGCCATCACTGATCCTATCAAGAAGTGAGTTCCGTTGTCGAAGCCCCCGCTCATAGGATTGTAAATTACGTCGATATTCTCGATCCACCTGAACCAGTACGGTATTTAAGTATTCACGACGCATACTTGGACTATCTGTTACCAGTTCTAAATCACTTGGAGAGAATAACACACTTCGAAAATTCCCGATGAAATCAATGTGCCTCCTCGGCACATTATTGACGAGATATTTTTTCGAAGGTGCTTTTTGCCCATTCACTATTCCTGTTGTTATGACAATTTCTAATAAAAATTCTTCTTGTGAATTAATTCCCATTGTTTTAACTCGCGCAACTTCGTCTCCCCATGAAATGATATCACTATCTTTTTTTGCTCGAAAACTTTTTCCTGTTGAACATAAAAATATCGCTTCGATAATATTTGTTTTCCCGATAGCATTCGGTCCTATAAGAAGAGTGACGGTTGGAGAAAAACCTATATGAACTTTTTGGTACGATCGGAAATGCGTAAGCGTAATATTCGTCAGTTGCATGGAGTTATTGTACCACGTATAATAAAGATCTCATGGCGATGAAGCACACGTATCAACCAAAAAAACTGAAACGCGTCCGTACGCATGGATTTCGACAGCGCATGAAAACGCACGCAGGCCGCGTTGTCCTGAAACGCAGGCGCGCTGTAGGCCGCAAGGTACTTACTGTATAATAGATTCATGTCAGTTTCCAAACGCATTTACACTTCATCTTTTTTGTGTTTCGCATCAAAAAACAAGAATCCAGTTTCTGAATATATTATTTCTATCAGTACCAAAGTTCAAAAAAGTGCAGTAAAACGGAATCGGATAAAAAGAATTATTCGGGAGGCGCTTCGACAATTACTTCCAACATTACCTTCTCCAGTTGATTGTCGTATTTTTGTAAAAAAAGATTGTTCAGGAAAAAAAACTCAAGATGTGCTTAAAGAATTAGAAGTATTGAAAACCGTATGAAATCATTCGTGCTCACGTGTATTCGTTTTTATAAAAAGCATCTTTCTCCGTTGTTAGGCAACCATATTTGCCGGTTCACACCAACGTGCAGTAAATATACATATCAAGCAATCAATCGCTATGGTATAATTACCGGATCGTGGATGGGATTGAAACGCATTACTCGCTGTCATCCATGGAACAAGGGAGGCTATGATCCATTATGAACGAATTCTTTTTACAAATCATTTTATTTTTCTATAACAATATCGCGTTTAAAAACCTGGGGCTGACGATAATTGAAATAGCGGTTCTTACAAGACTTCTTTTTTATCCCATGTTGAAACAGCAGTTATCAAGTTCCAAAAAAATGGCAGAGCTAAAGCCCCATCTTGACGCACTGAATGCCAAACACAAAGACAATAAACAGGTTTTACAACAGGCACAACTGGCACTGTATAAACAACACGGGATTAATCCTGCCGCAGGTTGTTTGCCAATGATTCTTCAAATCGTTATCATGATTGGTCTTTTGGGAGGAATGAATAAAATCCTCACCATGGGTTTACATACTACCTTTTTATGGTGGGATATGGCAAAACCTGATGCGCATAAAATTGAAGGATTAAAATTTGCTATTCCTGGCGTTTTAGTTTTTATCTCATCAATAGCTCAATATATTCAATCGATGATGATGATGCCAATTCCTCCAAAAGTACTTAAAGTTGATAAACCAAAAGAAAAAGAGGAAAAGAAAGATTTTGCGTCAAGCTATGCAGAATCCATGCAGTCAACAGTCTGGATGTTTCCACTCATGTTTCTGTTTTTCGGTGCTAGTTGGCCATCAGGACTTGCTCTCTACTGGTCAGTAAGTAGCATACTCACAATTTTTCAACAATATCCAATCACTGGACTTGGATCATTAAAACCGCAGTTAGACAAACTTATATCTCTAACGAAACGAGCCTAGGAGGGAATAATCTATGGATAGCACAACTCAAATTCAACAACTTTCCGAGGATTTTTTATCAAGACTCAACATTGTCGGATCTGTAACAGTAGACATGGACGAATCAGGGGCGTACAGGGTCAACATCCAAACCGAAGAAACAGGACTTCTTATTGGATTTCATGGACGAACGCTTGAAAGTTTTCAAATGATACTAGGGATGATTGTCGCGAAAGTGATTGGTTCATGGCAACGCGTCTATGTAAACGTTGGGGATTATCGAGAAAAACGAGAAGAGGCCCTTATGTATATGGCACAGCGCGCATCGGAACGCGCTCTTGCGACTGGTCGACCCGTCGAGCTCTCTCATTTATCTTCTTCAGAAAGACGGGTCATTCACGTCACACTATCTGGAGACGATCGAGTAACAACAGAATCGTCTGGAGAGGGATCAGATCGAAAACTTGTCATCACTCCAAAGATGGCATAAACTGTTGGCAATGGCGCTTCACCAATTATTTTTCTACCTTACAATATTCCTTCTTCCCACACAATTAGGACTGCATTTCTGGCCCGACTGGGCACTGGTTCTTGGAAGACGCATTGATTACCTCTCGCCTACTATTTTTCTTACTGATATTACTATTCTGATAACACTCTTATTGTGGATAGGTTCTCCACATAAAATAACAAAGAAACAAGTGTTATTTTTTCTTTGTTCGTGCATCTATATTCTCTGTAATATCTATTTTAGTCCATCTCCAATGATTGTCTTTTTCCGATGGATAAAAATTATTGAATTTAGTCTTCTTGGATATTACATCATATACACAAAACCATCGCTCAAAAAAACTATTTTTTTCTTATCGATAGCAATGATATACTCTTCGTTTATTGCAATCTCTCAATTTATTCTCCAACATTCAACAGGAAACACGTTATGGTACCTTGGTGAACGATCATTTGATCAGTCAACAGCAGGAATTGCTCGAGTAAATTGGTGTTGGTTTACAACAAGCAAGTGTATTGAACTTCTTCGTCCATACGGGACATTCCCTCATCCTAATGTGCTTGCGGGGTTTCTTATTATTTCTATTTGCATGATCCTTTATCACAAAAAAAACAGCGTGTTGCATAACAGTGCGCTCGTCATTAGCGTTATCACTCTTATCCTGACATTTAGTCGCGGTATATGGTTAATAGGAATTATCGGAATCATCACCACTCTTGGACTACGGTTTAAAAAAACAATCCCACAAATATTGTTATTCATTATACTTACTTGTTTCTCTTGTATCTTCATTGCATTCCCCTATTTTTATGCACTCTTCAATAACAATGAAAGCGTTATTTTGCGAAATGAGTTATCTATCGCCGCAATAGAAATGTGGAAAAGTTATCCACTGATAGGAGTTGGATTGAATGCTTTCTTAACACAACTTCCAACGTATCTTTCTTCTCGATATATATATTTTTTACAGCCGCCTCATTCTATATATCTTCTGCTGTTGTCTGAACTTGGAATCGTCGGAGTTTCCTGCATCGGATGGTTGTTGTACAAATTAATAACAAAACTTCTTCGGTTACCAAATAAAATTCCTCTGGTCATATTACTTATGTTTGGATTGCTTGGATCGTTTGATCATTATCTAATAACACTTCAACAAGGACAACTCTTAACAACAATTATTCTCACGCTTGGTTTCCTATCCAAGTAATTTCCGTTACAATATAACAGTCATGTCAAATAAAAAAGTAGTAGCACTCAACACAATGAGTCAATTAATCGGCAAGGGCGTAAGCGGAGTTATATCATTTATTATTAGTATCATCCTTGCTAAAGCGCTCGGTGTTGACGGGTATGGAGATTTTACAAAAATAACAACGTATGTAGCGTTTTTCTACCTTCTCAGCGATTTTGGGTTAAACGCTGCATACCTTCAACGAACAGCTGATCATCCATCAACCACTCTAAAACATTCACTTCTTACTCTGAGAATCTTCATAGGAAGTATACTTATGTTGGTCACTTTGTCACTTCTTGCGTTTCTTCCTGGAACAGTTGGACAAGGATATTCAACAGTCGTGAAAATGGGAATAATTCTTTTTATTCCCTCAATCCTCTTTCAATCACTCATTACGACAGCAAACGTTTTTTTTCAAGAACGACTTCGGTATGAGCGCGCGACATATGCGCTGATTGCCGGATCGCTTTTCACTCTTTTACTTGTATATCTTTCATCGCTTATTTTTTCTTCTTCGCTTTTTTTGTTTGCGTTTGTACTTTCAAACCTTTGTGGACTTATCACTACGGCATACGTTGCCATGAGGCTTGCAAAAAGAACAATAGGACCACTTACGCTTCTATGGAATCCAAAAGAAATGAAACAAATTATTTTTGCAGCTCTTCCACTTGGAGTGACACTTATTTTTAACGTAATCTATTTTCATGCTGACAGCGTTATTCTTACCATCACGAGATCTACCTCTGAAGTCGGAATTTACGGACTTGCCTATAAATTTTTTGAGTTCACCCTTGTTGTTCCAACATTTTTTATGAACGCAGTACTTCCTCTTCTCATCCAGGCCTATTCACAAAAAAACATGTCTATGTATAACGCGCGTATTAAAAAATCGCTTTTGCTTCTTCTTGTTGCTTCTGTTGCAATTGCAATAATCGGGTGGATTGCTTCGCCACTCATTGTATATATTCGTCCGGAGTTTGCCCTAAGCAGTGTTCCCCTAAGAATTCTTCTGTTGGGATTACCGTTTTTTTACATTTCAAATATCACCATGTGGATTCTTGTCATTAAAAAATTACGATTTCACCTGATTGGTATTTACGGAATTTCAATGATTGTAAACATTGCTCTTAATATGTATTTCATTCCCATGTATGGATACAATGCAGCTGCTTGGATAACCGTTGTTTCAGAATTTTTTATTGTTGTTAGTTCATATATAATTATTATTCTTGACAAAAAATAATATGAAAGATGTGTATCACATTCATACCGATGGGGGAGCACGAGGTAATCCAGGACCGGCAGCGGTGGGAGTGGTGATTCATAAAAATGGCATTCTTCTTCATCAATTTGGACATATTATTGGAAAAACAACTAATAATGTTGCTGAGTATAGGGGAGTGATTGAAGCTTTACTATATATGAAGAAAATATTGAAGGAAAGCAATTTTGAATTACTTTTTATTTTAGATTCGATGCTCATTGTCAATCAACTCAATGGTATATTTAAAATTAAGGAACCACATTTACGAGAACTGCATCTTCACGTCAAAATCTTAGAGCAAGATGTTGGGGGGGTAATCCGTTATACAACAGTTCCAAGAGAACAAAATCGCCAAGCTGACAAACTTGTAAATAGAGCTCTTGATGAAGCCTGATTATTCCTCATGTTGGTGTATTAATTAAATCTAATGAGACAACAGATGAGATTCTGTTGTTTTCGTTTTTTTTGTTTGACATAATGAGACCAGCATTGATCAAATAGTATGAATACAAAGACAAATTTATCGTATGAACCAGAAACAATATCTCTTCCAATTGTGCGTATTGACACGCTAGATGAAAATTATTGTTTACCACTGCGGGAATTCTTTGTTCAAAATGGGTGCCAGGTATTTACAAATTCCTCACCGTCACCTCGTGTTTCGTATCAAATAATCGTAGGCGATTGGAATTTCGTGAAACGCATTACCAGCACTGTTAAAATTGAGTCACAAAAAACATTACTACTACTTTGGGAAACGCATCCTGATGACGTTTCACTCTTTGAAACTACTCATACAAAAATTGCGCTCATTGACGTTAAACCATTAACACCAGAATTGCTTTCTTCCGTGTTATCATATTTTTTCGTTGGTTCGTCAAGTCTAAAAAATTTTCAAAAGGAAACTCCAACGAAACGGATGCTTTTAGAAAAAAATGATTCTAAAAAAGAAAAATACCAAAAATTACGTGAGGAATTGCATGATGTGAAGCATATTCAGGATTCAACAAGAATCGCTCACACAATAACATCTATTTTTTCACCTCAAAAAACAACTACAAAAAAAACGGGTCCTTACAAAAATGTCATCGTGAATAAACACATTAGTCTGTTCTTCATGCTTTTTTTTCTTATCACCCTTCCCATTTTGTATTCTGGATTGGCCTTCGTGGGGAGTATTGGATATCTCTATAAAGGTGCATTCTGCCTCCGCGCGATGAAAAATGATTGTGTTACGAATGCATCATCGTCATCACGCATGTGGTTAAATCAAAGTCATCAGGTCTTTCAGTTATTTCCACCTTCGATCAAAAAACCCTATGAACCTATCTATGTCCTTATGGATAAATGTATTGCCATAGAAGAAACCATTTCTCAAATAAGCGATAGTGCGCATATGTTTGCTTTGTCATTCTTCCCATCAACGACCCTTGCACAATCTGATGTAGCTACAGTTGTTGAAGTTGAAAAAATGAAAACTAAATTGTTTTCGCTGCAGACGGATCTTGATCTTGCTCATATAACACTTTCAAACATCATACAATCTCCTCCGTTTCCATTGTCGTATGATATATTTCATCCACTTCTATTACGTGGTGTTTTCTATATAACAAAACTTCGAGATAGCATGAACACCGCAAACAAGCTGCTCATGATGTATCCATATGTTTCAGGATATAAAGAACCAATGACAGCACTTATGCTCCTTCAAAATAGTGCGGAACTGCGACCCACTGGTGGATTTATTGGGTCACTTATGAATATCACGGTAACTGATGGCAAAATATCTCAAAGTGCAATCGAGGACGTATACACAGTAGACGGACAGCTTCGTGGTCACATTGATCCACCGATACCAATTGTTGATCTACTACATCAAGAACATTGGTATCTCAGGGACAGTAATTGGGATCCTGATTTTGAGGAAAGTGCGAAGCGGGCGTTGTGGTTTTACGAAAAAGAAACAGGGAAAACTCCTCAGGGGGTTATCGGCATAACAACATCTTTAATTGTTCAGTTATTAGAGTTGACTGGTCCGATTAAACTTGTTGATTTCAATGATCAAATCACCGCTTCGAATTTTTATGCAAAAGCAATATTTTACACGCAAGAAAACTTTTTTCCAGGTTCAACGCAAAAAAAAGATTTCTTAGGTAGTCTTTTTACAGCTCTCACAAACTCTTTGATGGGGAATAAAAACATCTCTGGAATCCGTCTCTTTGAATTATTTCAATCAGGACTACAAAAACGCGATATTCAACTCTACTTTACAAATGCCGATGCGCAACAACTCGTAACCCAATTTACCTGGGGTGGAGTATTACCATCACGAACATTGTGTAAAGACGCACCAACATCTGTTCCATGCCTCACTCATTATGTCCACATCAACGAAGCAAACATGGGGATAAATAAAGTAAACTACTTTATAAAAAGACAGGACAGGAGAGACATCACTATTGAAGAATCTGGAAAAGTAACAGAAGTGCTCACTCGAACCATAATGAATACCTCAGCGGGTGAACCGGGAACTGGAGTATATCGAACCTACGTGCGAATTTTTGTCCCAAAAGATTCACACATAACATCCTTTATGCTTGATGGAACACCTCTTGTAACAAAAAATATACAAAAAGGAAAACAATTTACCCTCCCATATGGAGAATTAGATACGACAAGCTATCCTCATTATTCTGTGCTTGCTGTTGCTATGGATGTCCCCCCAGGATCTGAACATACTATTCGCGTAACCTATGATAGAAAATTTTTTGGAATTGACGATGCTCGCAACGTAACAATAGAACTCTATGAACAAAAACAATCAGGCATTGATACGGTGCCTACACTTATTCGACTTCGATTTCCACAAACATGGACCACTTCCGAGCTTGCAAACAACGGATATCTCGAGTACAATAGCTTGTTATTGCAAGATCTTTATCTTAAGGTTTTTTTCAAAAAATAATATGAGTAAATACGCACTATCAGGAACAATACGGACCCTACTTGGAAAAAAAGTTCGACAACTTCGAGCTAAAAACCTACTTCCTTCAACTGTGTATGGAAAATCAACCAAACCAATAACAATCGCAGTTTCGCTTTCTGATTTCAAAAAACTCTACGCTCAAGCAGGGGAGACTGGTCTTATTGAACTAACTATTGATAAACATGTTCATCCAGTTCTTATCCATACAGTCCAACTCCACCCAGTCACACGGGCTATTCTTCATGTTGAATTTCATGAAGTAGATCTCAAAGAAAAAGTGCACGCAGAAGTACCTGTTGAATGTGTTGGTGAGCCACAAGCAATTAAAGATAGACTTGGGGTGCTTCTCACCCTTATTGACCATGTTGAAGTAGAAGCCTTACCAGCTCATCTTCCTGAAAAAATTACCATTGATATTTCCCACCTGACTCAAGTTGATGAACAGGTTACAGTACAAAACCTTGTTGTTCCATCAGATGTAACGGTTCTTACAGATAAAACACTCATTGTTGCCAAAATCGGCGCATTTGTTGTTGAAAAAGAACCTGAACCAGTCGTTCCAGCCGAAGGAGCAGAAACAGCAATTCCTGAGGGAGAAACAAAAGAAGGGGAAGAAGAAGCTCCAACTACACAAACGAAAGAGTCACCTCAAGAGAAGTAAGCCTACAACCCCATTTCTTTCTGTACCCGTGCTATCAGTGTGTTATTTGGATCTAACTTATTCGCTTGATGTAAATATTTTTTTGCTTCATCAAGACGTTTTAAATCATAAGATGCTTGTGCAAGCTGAACATATCCGTCTCTGTATTCAGGATATTGACTGGTAATCTGTTTCCAATAATTATATGCCCGCTCATTGGCGCTTGATGCATACTCCCAATCTGATACTATCTGCTGAAATTCTGTTTGTGCGCCTAATACGTTTGTCGCAACCATAATTTGTTTTTCAGCTGCGGCACTATTGCCTTGTGCATACAAGACCTGGCCAAAGCGAATGTAAGAATTGATGGAAAATGGATTATGTAATACCTCTTTTCTATAATTGTCATATGATTGGGGCAAATAGGAAGATGTGATGATATTGACGCCAAAAAACGCAACGAAAATAAGGCTAAAAAATATCCTTGAGGGAAATATTCGGAAAATATGCGGGAATAATTTTACCTTTATGCGTGTTAATATTGAATGCATAAATACATAATAAATCGTTATGACAAACAAAACAAGAATTCAAAAAATATTTACTCTCCTTCATCAAGCATATCCTCATGCACAAATCGCCTTACAATATCAAAACTCTTGGGAATTGCTTGTTGCAGTCATTCTTTCGGCGCAATGCACAGATAAAAGAGTGAATGTCGTTACAAAAAATCTTTTTACTAAATACAAAACACTTACTGATTATGAAAACGCAGATATCAAAGCGTTTGAACAGGATATTCGATCGACCGGGTTTTACCACAATAAAGCCAAACACATCATTGAATCAGCAAAACAAATACGAGAAAGGCTCGGTGGGGAAGTACCAAAAACCATGAAAGAGCTTCTTACGCTTCCCGGTGTAGCAAGAAAAACTGCCAATGTTGTGCTATATAACGCGTATCATAAAAACGAAGGAATTGCCGTTGATACACACGTCATAAGGTTGAGTAAACGACTGAAACTCGTGTCATTAAAATCATATGAAAATCCGGTTAAAATCGAGCAAGAACTCATGAACATTATTCCATTATCAGAATGGGGAACCATAACCTACCAACTCATTGATCATGGAAGAGCCATCTGTCAAGCCAAAAAACCTAAATGTTCTCTGTGTCCGTTAAATACGCTTTGTCCTTGTTTCAAAAAGACTTTTATGATAGGCTGTTGAGAGTTATAATCTGCCACATATAAAGGAGTCGTATGCCAAAAAAAACAGCATCTCACAAAGTTCGACAAGTAAAAAAAGTTGCGCTTCCAGAAGAATTATCCATAACTTCAACTGAAGATTCTTGTTGTTCATCACAGAATTGTCGTTTGTGTGGTATGTCTAAAACAACAAAAATTGCACTTATTCTTGGTGTTGTCATTTTGTTTCTTGTTGCTCTTAATCGCGGACTCATCGTGTCAGCAATTGTGAACGGAAAGCCAATATTCAGGTGGACGGTGAACTCTACTCTTATGTCACGATTTGGGCAACAAACGATTGAAAATATGATTACTGAACAGCTCATCGCTGATGAAGCGAAGAAAGCAAAATTAACAGTTACACAAAAAGAAATCGATGCAAAAGAACAAGAAGTTCTCAAAAGCTTTGGTGGAAACGTCACGCTCGATGAAGTATTAAAATTTCAGGGTATGACAAAGTCAGATTTTGATGAACAAATTAAACTCCAAATGATGCTCACCAAGCTTATCGGAAAAGACATCACTATTACTGATGAAGAGATTGCCACGTATCGAACCAACAATAGCGCGTCACTTGTTGCAACAGAAGAGGCAAGTATCCAGGCTGAGGCTCGGGAAGCAATTCTAACACAAAAGGTTGGAGAAAAGATTCAACCGTGGTTTACGGAACTTCGAAGCAAAGCAAAAATATTTACGTTTGCAAAATAATATAGAGACATGCACTATATGATACCTTGGTTTTTGGGAAATAGCTTCAACTATAACACTCATTGGATGTGGTGGGGAATCGGTCCAATGGTCGTATGGTCATCGTTTTGGAAAGGACTCGCACTCTGGCATGCAGCAAAACGAAGCCAACCGTGGTGGTTTATTGCGCTTCTTGTTGTTAATACTGTAGGCATTCTTGAACTATGTTATCTAGCTTTTGAAGTAAAGCTTTTTTCTTCTTCCAGTGCTCCTCCAAAGCACCCATCACGTAAGCGGTAAAGATTCGTCGTATTAGTACAATTCATTGATAATTTTATGAAAACATGGCAAAAACTGAAAACAAATCCAATATTATGGAAACAATATTTTGTGCGCGAACGGGTTATTAAAGAAGTTCGTTCATTTTTTGATGAAAGAAAGTTTCACGAAGTGGAAACACCCATTCTCATTGGAAATCCTCCAGCAGAATCATACATTGATGTCTTTCAAACAACGCTTCTTGATAGAACAAGAAAAGGAACACCAGCATACCTTTCTACTTCACCAGAAGTTGCGCTTAAAAAACTCATGACGGCAGGTATCGGAAATTGTTACAGCATCACAAAAAGTTTCAGAAATACGGAAATGCAAAGTAACACCCATAATCCGGAATTTACGATTCTGGAATGGTACCGGGTAAACACACAATACAAAACAATAATGGATGATTGTGAAACACTACTTCTCTCTATCAACAAAACGCTTGGGGATGGAAACATATTGAAATATCAAGGCAAATCTTTTGATCTATCGAAAAAATGGGAACGGATATCGGTGAAAGACGCTTTTCTGAGGTGGGCTAATGTTGATTTACTTGAATTTTTTGAAATGGAAAAGGCAAAAAAAATATGCGCAAAAAAAGGATATACAGTAGCTTCCAAAAATACTTGGGAAGAGCTGTATAACCAGATATATCTTAATGAAATTGAACCGCACCTTGGTGTTGATACGCCAACCGTTATTTATGAATTCCCAGGAAGCATGGCAGCGCTTGCTCGAAAAAAACCAAGTGACCCACGGTTTGCTGAACGATTTGAATTTTACATAGCAGGATTGGAACTGGGGGATTGTTATGGAGAACTAACTAATTGGAAGGAACAGGAGATGAGATTTCAAGAGGAACTCAAAGAACTGAAACGACTGGGGAAAACAACCTATGATTATGACAATGATTTTATTCATGCCCTGAAAGAGGGGATGCCGGAGTCAAGTGGTATTGCAGTCGGCATTGACCGCCTCATCATGCTCTTTGCAAACGTGACCAACATTGCTGACACAATGTTTTTCCCAATTGGTGATCTGTTTGAAAAATAGCCAGCTTCGTGGCATAATGCATTGATTATGGCAAGTATATCGACAGCTGATTTTAAAAAGGGTATTTTTGTTACTTTCAAAAACGAACCGCACCAGATCATGGAGTTTCAGCATGTCAATCCTGGCAAAGGATCAGCGTTTGTTCGAACGAGGCTCAAATCCTTAAAAACCGGAAAAGTGCAGGAGTTTACGTATAAATCCGGAGAATCTGTAGAAGAGCTTCCAGTTGAAACCCATGAAATGCAATATCTGTATCCAGAAGGAGATGGGTATGTATTTATGGATAACCGGACATACGACCAAGTAACGGTTCCAAAACTTCTCATTGGCGATTTTGTGAGATTTATGAAAGAAAATGATACCTATCAAATACTTATTCATGAAGAAGACGCAATTGGTGTTCGGCTTCCAAAAAAAGTCAGGCTCATGGTAACAGAGGCAAACGAAGGGGGCGCAAAAGGAAATACCGTCGGAGGCGCAATGAAGGCGGTAACCCTTGAAACGGGCGCAGAAATCAACGTGCCTTTATTTATTAAGCAAGGTGAAATGATTGCCATTGATCCGGAAACAGGCTCCTACGTTGAGCGCGCATAACTTCTATTTGACACTTCTTTCTATTTGGACAACAATGGATAGTATATGGATGAACAACCACTCTCTTACGAAGAAACACCTGTGATTACTCCTCAACCTGAACCCACTCCACCAATAGCAGAAACACCACCAATAAAAAAACCAAATAAAATTCTTGGGTTTTTCAAGGGATTACTCTTTTTTATTATTCTTTTTATTATTGGATTTGTACTCAGTGGGTATATCCGAGATTATCTGGGCTCTTTAGGAACCGGCGGCACAACACCATCAACTCCAAAAACAAGCGTTGTTGAAAATGAATCAACTGATGCAGGCGATATGTTGTTCACAACCCCTGAAGCATCAGCAACCCCAAAAACATATTCTGTGATGAACGGATTAACACGACAACCAGTTTCTGATATCTCATTTACACTTCCATCATCTGTTCTTCCTCCCATTTGCGATGGGTCCGCGTGCGGATCCCAAGGAACATATCTTCCTGGCGGCACTAGGTTTACCATTGCTGCGCGGGGTGCTGGACAGGTGCTCGCTGATTTTCGAGGAAAAATCATTAGCGATGCCGGCGGAAAACCGTTTGTTGTAAATCAAACGACAATAGCCGGAAAACCGGCAACAGAATTTACGACATCTCAAGTCGGATCTACTATTGGAGGTTATGCATTTTCCAGAATGCATGGATATATGATTGAGGTCACTGATACACTATCTCTTGAGATTAATCATTTTTCTCCAAGCGGAATTACAGCTGATTTTGCTGCAGATGAAATCGTATTTAATACAATCGTTCAATCGCTGACTTTTGGAGGAACACTGAAGGGGAGTGTTATTTCGCCACCAATCGCAACTCCGACTATCGAACCCATTACTCCGATCTATTAAGAAGTGGCCAGGAGGAAATAATAAGGGGTTGATCATGTTTTCTTGATATCTGTCCCCAAATACTCTCTGTCACAAACGGCATAAATGGATGAAGAAGTTTTAAAATATGAATCAAGATGTATTGATAGTCTGCGAGCGCTTGCAGGTTTTTTTGTTTAAATAATTCTTTATTTTCCTCAAGATAACTATCCGCAACCGTATGCCACGTAAATTCATAAATCGTTTGTGCGGCATCTGAAAATCGATATTTTTCGATATATTTCGTAACATCCACGACAACAGTGTGGAGCTTTTTCATGATTTCTGTGTCTTTAGATTGTTCGGGTAATTCCTTTGTCATTCCTTCCATATTCATGAGAAATAACCGTGCGATGTTCCAGAGTTTGTTTGCAAAATTGCGCATCCCGCGTACTTTATCTTCCGACAAACTAATATCGCTTCCGGGGGCAGCCCCAAACGTGAGTGCCATACGTAAAGCGTCTGCTCCGTACGTGTCAACTAATTCGATGGGGTTAACAACATTCCCTTTACTTTTACTCATTTTTTGTCCTTTACTGTCAACGACCCGACTATGAAGATGAATTATCTCAAATGGCGGTTTGCCAGTTAAATACAATCCAAACATCATCATGCGTGCTACCCAGAAAAATAAAATATCCCACATGGTGTCTAGAACTGAAGTGGGGTAAAAATATTTAAAACCTTCGGGATACCCAAGTGTCGTAAGAGGCCATTGGCCGGATAGAAACCATGTATCGAATGTATCTGTTTCCTGAATCAAATTTTTTCCATGACACTTACCGCAGACATCATGCTGCAATTCATATGTTGCAACAATTGGAGCAATGACTGATTGCAGTCCTTGCACTATTTCGTCAAATGAATATGTGGGTTTTAATTCCTCATACGTTCCGATATTTTTTTGTCCTTTCGCATCAATAAAGGCAAGCTTAATGTTCTTATTGCAATCGACACAGTACCACACGGGAATCCGCGGTCCCCACACAATCTGACGGCTGATATTCCAGTCGTGAATAGTAGTGAGCCAATCAAAATATAATTTTTCAAAACGTTTCAGAGGAACTATTTTTGTTTTTCCTTCTTTTACTACAGTAATTGCCTTTTCAGCGAGCGGTTTTGTTTTCACAAACCATTGGGGAAGGGGGAGGGGTTCAAGAATTGTTCCGCATTTATAACAAGTTCCCACGCTATGCACATATGCTTCATCAATGTGATCTATCATTCCGCGAGCTGTCAAATCCGCAACAACCTTTTCTCGTGCCGCTTTCACCCGAAGTCCTGCATACGGACCAGCAAGTGATGTTAATTTTCCATCAAGTCCAATGACTTGTTTCATGGGGAGTTTATGTCGGATTCCTATTTCATAATCCGTCATATCGTGAGCAGGAGTCACCTTCACAACTCCTGTACCAAATGCTGGATCTACAACATCATCAGCCACAACAGTCAATTTCACTTTTCCATTAAGGCCTTCGAATTCGATTTCTTTTCCTATCCACTCTTGGTATCGTTTATCTTTGGGATGTACTGCAACTGCCGTGTCGCCGAATTTTGTTTCAGGCCTGGTAGTTGCAAGAATAAACGGACCATATTTCATGTAATACAACTTGTCTATTTGTTCAACGTGTTTCACTTCAAGATCAGAAAAACTGGTGCCGCATTTTGTACAATAATTCACTAATTTTTCCGCGCGATAGAGCAATTTATCTTCATGGAGTTTTACAAATGTTTTTAATACTTGCTCAATGATCTTTGGCTCTAAACTGTAGTGATAGCGCGTCCAATCAAGAGAAAATCCTAATCGTTTCATCTGATCACGATTGATATTTTTGTTTGCGTCCACAAACTCAGCAATCATTTTGTATAACGTATCGCGGTCATAATCAAACCGGCTTTTTCCCTCGCGAGCTAGTTTTTTTTCAAACACAAACTGTGTTTCAATGCCGGCATGGTCTCCACCAGGAAGCCATAATGTCGGATCTCCCTTCATCCGGTGATAGCGGATGAGAATATCCTGCACAATAAACATCGCGTGCCCCATATGCATGGGATCATTGGCATTGGGAAGGGGAAGAAGAATAGAAAAAGGTCTCTTTTTTAAATTAATGGTCGGAGTAAAATACCCACTTGCTCCGCCGTAGCCAAGCGAAGGCGAGCCCTTTTCCCACAGTAAATACACATCCTGTTCAACTGTTTTTGGTATATATGCTTTATCCATATTAAGAATTAAAGGCATGTGTTCCAATTTCTCTTTCTGTCATTTGTTTACGATGTGGACCTCTACCATGTGGTTGACCAAAAAATTTTTTCCACCGACTACCTTTTACACCATTACGAAGTGGTATAAAAATTCGCTTCCGTCTTGACCATTCAACATTTATTTCTTCGGCTTCTATTTCAAGTGGGTGAATAGCGTCTTCTTCCATGAGGCAATTGTATCGAAGAGACGAATGGGGAGCAAGCAGGTTATAATTCCTCAAGCTTTACATTTTCAGATTGTTTACCTTTGACAAGCTCGAGGTATTTTTCCGTTGTAGAAAGCCGTTTGTGACCAACAAGTTTTGAGAGCGTTGTAATAGGAGTTCCAGCCATAAGATGATGAGCAATAAAGGTATGTCGAAGATCGTTCACTTTTGCTCCTTCAATTCCGGCTACCCGAAAATATCTGTCAATTGCAGTACGGATATTTCTAATAAGAAGCGGCCTGCCTGTTTTTGTTATAAACAGTGCATTGTTTTTTGTTCCGTCTCCCCGAATAGCAAGATATTTACTGGTTGCTTCCTGCGCTGCTTTATTTAATGGAACATTTCGTTCTTCATGTCCTTCCTGGGAAGCAACATGAAGCTCGTTGCCCTTGACATCACTTGTTGTTAATGCAGCAAGTTCCCCAATGCGGACGCCAGTTTGCAAAAAAAGCTCGACAATTGCGTACATCCGGACGTCTCCCCGACAGGCATCCCGAAGAGCACGGTATTCAAGTTTGGATAAAATCCGCGGAGGTTTTACCTCATATTTTGGGTGCTCAATCTCCCCGGCGGGGTCGCTCGTTATTTTCCCTGCTCCTTTCAGATACCGGAAAAACGTCTTTATGGAGTTAATCTTCCGGGATACGGATTTTGGCGTATAGTTATCACTTGCCAGTTTTTTAAGAAACGCGGAAACTTCATCAAAAGTCACTTCTTTAATGGATTTTTTCCCCATGGACTCCAAAAACGCAAGCATTTGCTCGATGTCTTTTTTGTATGCTACGATGGTAGCACGAGCGCGTTTTCGAGATGTTAAATAATCAATAAACAGTTCATTTGTGGCTTTAAAATCTGAACTCATAGGTTGTTTCGATTTGAAGCAGGTTGTTAAATAAAGGTTAAAGCCTATAATATCATAGTGAAAAAACGAATGCAAGCACAAAAAATGAAGGTAATATGACCAAGAAACATCGTATTCCACTTTTTCAGCTAGCTGCCATTATGGGGCTTCTAGTGACCGTATTTGGGCTTTCTCAATCAATTGTGAAACTTGTGGGCCGAAAAGGTCTATTAAAAGCTAAACAGGAAGAACTTGTTCAACTTCAGAAAGAACAGGAAAATCTGCAAAACAAGCTCAAACTCGCCCAAACCCCTGAATTTATTGAAAAAGAAGCCAGGGAAAAACTCAACCTGGCAAAAATTGGAGAAACGATCATATTAGTGGAAGAAGGAGAAATCCAAGCACAAACCAATCAAAAAGAAACAACAATTATCCCAAACTGGAAAAAATGGTGGCAAATGTTTTTCTAATTTCGTACAATACGTACGTTCGCCAGCGTAGCTCAGTGGTAGAGCGCCGCCTTCATAAGGCGTTGGTCGCAGGTCCGAGTCCCGCCGCTGGCACATTAATACGTAATGATATGAACTCTTGATTGAAAAAGATTGGTGGCAACTCCGAGCTGTGATTTCATTTGTACTTGATAGAGCTTGTTTCCACTATCAAGTGTTACTCCTGAAGAGGTAAGTAACTCTGGTCCAGCATTTGAAAGTGTTATTTCTGAATACCATACGGGGTGTTTGTCTGTAGCGTTAAAAAGTCGTATAGATGCTGTTCCAGATGGAACACTGATGCTTGCTTCAAATGTCACTTTTTTGAATTTTCCGTAAAGCTTGGTGTCTATGTATGCAGCTGCTCCTTTTACATCAGTCCAATCAGTTGAGATAACTGCTCCGGTTCCAAGAGGAATGTAAAATTCTTTACCATAACTTATTGTTGCGACAGTATCCGTTGTTCCAAGAACGTTAGGTTTTGTTTGTGAAAATAAAACAAAGACAAGCACAATGAGGGCTATGACAAGAAAAATAGCAAGAAAGGGAAGATAGGAAATGGGGGAATATTTCTTCGATTTCATACGCTAATTTCAGTATAGCAAAAGAAGATATTTATTTCTTGTTGCGGGGCCAGGAATCGCACCTGGACTAGGAGATTATGAGCCTCCTGTGCAACTTTACACTACCCCGCGATAAATAAAAGAACTTTGTAAGTATATCACAATAAATTGACAGCGTGTGATATACTAGGTGTACAAGTTAATAAAAGCCACGGAAAGATTGATTGGGATCTTTCTATCAATGAAAATTGAGGCTGAGAGGGCTATCCCGAGCGAAGTCGA
>Ga0209727_1000504_pt1 | contig 42252 bp, 53 predicted proteins | sample RifGroC1_FD_183995 | JGI IMG/M metagenome (GOLD analysis project Ga0209727, IMG submission 183995) | Groundwater microbial communities from Rifle, Colorado, USA - Groundwater C1 (SPAdes) (version 2) | ecosystem: Environmental > Aquatic > Deep subsurface > Groundwater | place: Rifle, Colorado... | reverse complement strand
TTAAAAACGGTGTACTTGCTGCAACAACAGTAAACTGGCACGGGATAAATATCTCCAATTCGACACTTGAAAATTCAGGTATGTCATATTTGGAAGATTCAGTACTGCAAAGTATCTGGGGTGGGGGCAGTGAGTCTCCCGCTAATGTAATTATGTTGAGTGCTAATGATACCACCGTTCGCCGTAATATTTTGCTTGGCACCTCATCAGGAATACTCCCGGTGGCCTCCTCAACGTCAAATAACTACATTAAAAACAATACCTTTGTGAATTATGGAGCAGGTACAACACCGTCAACTGTGCGGTTTCACGCATTGCTTTGCGAGTTTGCCGCCAGAGTTAGCGGCGACTATGTTTTCAGCAGCAACCTTATGTATAACAACGGCCCATCTGCAAACTATGGGATAGGCGGCACTGGCGGTGCTGACCTTACCACTGCTGACTACAACGCTTTTTACAACATACTTGATGTCAACCGCTACTCGAACACAACCGGAGCATGGGGCGAACACGATCTGGCTGGTTCGGTAGACCCTCAATTTATATACCCGACACGGACCATAACAACCTATGCACAAGCCAACGGTGGCACAACAATGGCTGATTATTTCATAGGGGCTGTAAAGAGAAACGGGACCGATAAGGACGGCAATCCAGCGGCCTTTAACGCCGCCTTTACCTCTGAGGCTCTATTGTCTTATGTCCGTGACGGATATACGCCACAAAACACCACCCTGCTAACCGCTGGCGAGGGCGGCACCTACATCGGCGCGGTGCAGCCGGCAGTTCCACAAACCACCATTCCCCGCCGGGTTAAAGCTTTAGGTATTGGCCTCGTCCTGGGATTCTGAATGAACAGTTATTGCCCATATAGGAGGCAAAACGGAAAACATGGGCAAGAACCGTGCTGCAGGTACTGCATAAACAGGGAGGGATAACCATGGATTTCCTTAGATCGATAATCAGTGAACCGGGAACGCGGGAAGGAAGCTCCCAACGGGTGGCGTTCCTCCTGCTTATTTGTTTCATCCTGGCGTGGGTTACGCGCCTGGTGCTCCTGAACAACAAACTTCCCGATGTGCCGGAATCCTTTGCCTCCCTCATGCAGTGGCTTGGCGGTTTTATAGTCACCGGTATCGGAGTTGGAAAACTGCTCAAAACCATTGAAACCGTGAAAGGCAAAGACAATGAAATTCCCCCGGCTGAATGAAATTGACTGGCCGCGCACGATCCTGCTGATTATCGCAATTCTGGCGACCGTCTCAGCGGTTGTTAACTGGTACCGCCCGGCTACGCAGATCACCACTCAGCAACTTGTGCCCGTACCGCAGATCGTGGAAAAGAAGATCGAAGTCCCCGGTCCGGTAAGAATCAAGATTGTGGAAAAAGAAGTTGCGGAAAAGAAGCTGCCCGGCTTGAAAGTGCTTGATGGTTCCAACGTGCTGACTACCGGTGAAATGCCTCCCACTCGTTCCGGCTATATTACCGCCGCTGTACAGGATGCCGAAGGCAACACTATCCTCCAGGCTAAAGAGAAACCCCTTCCTCTTTTTGGGTTTCCAAACGAAAGAGAGGTGGGAATCCGGTACGGATTGGCAACACGGACAGGCCCGGAGGGACAGCTATTTGCTCGGTGGCAATTCCTGCGCGCAGGCAATATTCACGTAGGAGGCTACGGTGAAGTATCTACCCGGCCCGACGCCAAGGTAATGCTGGAAGCCGTTTACAAGTTCTAGAATTTGAAAGGAGACTAGTCGTGGCTGATATCAACAAAGCACTCGTGAAGCTGTTCGGAGTTGAGGGCGGCTTAACCCTGGACCCCGACGATAACGGTAACTGGACAGGTGGCCGGTGTGGCACCGGTGTTTTGAGCGGGACCAAATACGGCATATCGGCTGCCTCATATCCGAAAGAAGACATTCGCAACCTTACCCTTTCACGAGCAGCAGCCATATACGATCGGGATTTCTGGGGGCCGCTCCGGTTGTCTCAGATCAATAACCAGGTGATAGCGGAGGAGATATTCGACACGTCGGTAAATTGCGGCGTCGGCACCGGTGCGCGGATCGCCCAGGAAGCCGTAAATCTGACCAATTATCCGGATCCGGATATTGCCGTTGACTGTCATATCGGCAGCGGCACGATTGCGGCCATCAATGGTCACAGATCGGTCAGAGCGTATTACAAGGCTTTGAACGGGCTGCAATTTGTCCATTACATGCAAATAGTCAGAAATAACCCGAAGCAGGAAAAATTCATTCGTTCCTGGCTCTCCCGGATATTTGAAGCAACCATTTAAGTCCCTTTAGAAGGACCTACACGCATGCCATCTTTCACGCTTGTCACAGATAACCTGAAAACTCTCCTGCAGGACGATGCCGGTATTCTCTCCTTTTGTAACGACACATGGGGGAGGGTGATAACCGTTAAGAAGGTTTTCAAGCCGCGGACGGAGATCAAAAACAACGAATTTCCCATCATCATGGTCACCCGGCCCAAGGCGAAGAAAAACCTTCTGACTCCCGGTGTGAAAGATGGCGACCATACCGTCCTTCTGTTCTGCGGGATTTACTCCGAAGACAGGGAAAAAGCCCAGGATTACCTGGTTGCCATGGAAGAGCTGATCGAAGATGCAATCGTGGGAGACTATACCCTGGGAGGAACGGTCACCAGTGCCATTCCGACCGATACCGCAAACGACGAAGGCCATTATCACCCGGTGTATTTTTTGGTGGTAGCCGTCGAAATCAAGCACAGGAGGTAAGCATGAAAACGAAAATAACCGTGCGCGATGCATCGGAAACAACGGTGATCGGAACAGAAATCACCAAAGAGCAGCCGCCTGCATCCAAACAAACCAAAGAGGTAAAGGGGGGTACTGACAATGTTGACAAGACGTAGAGTAGTCGCAGCAAAAATTGAAGCAGCCGAAGGGACGATGGAAGCCATCGTCGTTGCCGATAGCGGCTTGTTGGCAATTGATCCGAAGTTCGACGCGGATTTCAAGACGAACAACAGGGACGATGTCAAGACGAACACCCTCAGCAAGATGATCCCGGTACCGGGCGCCCAGTCCGGGAAGATCACCTTCCGGACCGAAATCAAAGGTACCGGCTCGGCGTACGCGGCAGCCAACAAGCCGGTAATCGGCACGTTCCTTCGTGGCTGTGGGTTTGCCGAAACCGTCGACGCCACCGCGGGAGTTGAAAAAGTCACCTACCTTCCCGCCTCAACCGGCATCCCTTCCCTCACCATCTGGCTGTACGAAGACGGGATGATCAAGAAGCTGAAAGGGTGCCGGGGCAATGTCAAGTTCTCCGGCAAGACCGGCGAGATCGTCTATGCCGACTTCGAATTCACCGGAGTATACGGTGGCATAGTCGACGGGGCAATGATCAGCCCGACCTTTGATCTGGCCGCGCCGCCGGTAGTCCTGGGAACGACCATGACCATCGACGGCTATACCGGTGTCTGTGAGTCGTTTTCATTCGACATGGCCACCACGTTGCAGCTGAGAGGCTCCGCCGGTTCCACCGAGGGATTCCTTTCCTGCCTGCTCACCGACCGCAAACCTTCCGGCAAGCTTGACCCGGAAATGGTACTGGCCGCCACCTATGACTTCTTTGCCAAGTGGAAGGCAGGCGGTGCCGGCGCACTTACGGTCGGGCCGGTAGGCGGCACCCAGTACAACAAGTTCACCTTTACCGCGCCCAAGTGCGTGTACACCAAGGTGGGCGACGGCGACCGCAACGGCAACCAGATCGCTGACCTGGATTTCCTCCTCGCCATGAACAGCGGGGATGATGAACTGAAACTGGAATTCACCTGATGACGGTTTGGCGGAGCCTCCGTTTCCTCCTTTGAGAGGCTGGAGGCTCCGGCCTCCTTACCGCCTCTTTTTATGCAATCAACCAACGAAAGGAGTAGGACCATGGGATTAGCTGACATCGCACCAAAAAACATCGCGGAGCTTGGATCTGAAGTAGAGCTGCTGCACCCGACAACCAACGCCAGGATGGGAGTTTTTCTCATTCTTTGTGGCAGCGACTCAGACACGTTCCGGGGCATCATCCGCCGGCAACAGAATCGCCGCCTGGAGCGTACCAAGCAGGCCCGGAACAATAAACCCGCACCTCTGACGCCTGAAGAGCTTGAAGAAGAATCGATGGATCTGCTGGTCGGCTGTACAAAAGGCTGGCTGACCAGGATCAAGGATGAAAAGGGGATAGTCACCGAGCGTCAGGAACTAGACATCAGTAATGACGAATGGCTTCCCTGTACGCCCGACAATATCAGGCGGCTCTACAATGAAGTCCCTTGGGTTAAGGAGCAGGCTGATTACGCCATAGGAGACCGTTCCAATTTTTTGAAACGTTAGCCGTCCATCTGCGCGAATGCGCGGAGCGACTGGCGTTGGCGAAAGGAAAAGGCTTCACCGGAGACATTCATCCGGCAGTTGAGCATGTATTCATCTGGTTCAACGAATTATCAGGCACCCGGGGAATGACAGTCGTAGCAGGAATGGGCGGAGGGGGCAGCTTCCCCTCCCCCATCACCTTCACCGAAATCGATTCCTGGGCCAATCGGACACACAACGATCCCACTGCCTGGGAGGTACGGCAACTTCGGAGCATGGACGAAGCATATCTTGCGGCCTATCACGGCAAGCCGACTGGCGAAGTAGCGAGGCATCAAGCCCTGGGGGAATACTGCCAGGGGAAGGAAATAGAGAATTGCAGGCTGAACTTCGGGGATTCATTGGAGCACGTCTGTGCGACCTGTCCGAATTAAAGTAGCAGACTTGGGCCAAGCATGATGTTGATTTGTGCTATGCCCACGGTGGAAGGTAGGAGTGGATTATGAGTCTTGGTGCCGTTTCTCTCTCTGTAAAAGTCAATGGCGTATCTCAATCGGTTGACGGATTCCGCCAGGTCGAAACGGCCACTCAGCGCCTGGCGCGGGAAGTGGAAACAACATCGGGGCGGATGACTACCGCAACGTCACGCATGGCGGAAAATCATAATCGGCAGATGAACTCCATGGGATCGGCAACCAACCGGTCGCAGTCCATTATGACCTCCTTCGAAAAAACAGTGCAATCCGTCACTATGAGGATCTGGAACCTCACTATGGCCGTGGGGATCGTGGTGGGTGCACTCGTCGGCATGTCATCCCTGGCCGATACCCAGACCCAGATCGCCAGTAAGATCAAACTTGTTACGGACAACATGGAGGAACAGGCGTACCTGTCGGAGCGCCTGTATAACCTTTCCCAGAAAACCCGGTCGCAGAACGAAGCGACCGTTGAACTATATACCCGCCTCACCCGCTACACCAAGGAACTCAACCTTACACAGGAAGAACTGTTCCGCATCACTGAATCAGTCAATAAAAGCATCACCCTTTCCGGCGGATCCGCGTCGTCAGCTCAGGCAGCGATCATACAATTCAATCAGGCCATGGCCAGCGGAGTACTGCGTGGCGAAGAACTGAACTCGGTCATGGAGCAGGCGCCACGGTTGGCCGAGGCCATTGCCAAAGGGATGGGAGTGACCATTGGGAAGCTCCGCGAGATGGGCAAGGAAGGGCAGCTCACCTCAAAAGCCGTGGCCGAAGCGCTACTTTCTCAAAGTAATTCGATTGATTCAGAATACGGCAAGATGACAAAAACTGTCAGCCAGTCATGGACGGTTCTGGTCAATGCAATTGGGAGGTACGTTGGAGAGAAGGACCGGGCCACCGGAGCCAGCGCAAGTATCGCCGAAGGCTTGATCAATATTTCTGAAAACATGGCCAGCCTTGACACCGTGACAACAGCGGGGATTGTAACATTCCAGGCTTTTTTTGGATTGCTGGGCGACGGAGTAACCCTGATCAGCGGCACGGGCCAGGCTTTAAAAGAAATGGTAGATTTCCTTGGCCAGGTCCCCGGACTGCTCACACCACTTGCGGTAGCAGCATATTACGCAGTTGGGGGTATCACTGCGCTATCGGCAGCGTTCACAGGGCTGACGGCAGCAATAGCGGCCTCCATGGCTCTTAATCCGGCCGCCTGGGCAGCAGGGGTTGGTGTAGCGTTCTACATGGCTGCTAAGCCTGCTGTTTCGGCCCTGGACGAACTGATTCATAAGTACACTGACCTCAACCTCACGGGAGAAGCCGCCTACCGGGAAGAGATGCAACGAGCCGCTGAAGCGGAAAAAGCATGGGAGTTCCAAAAGCAGAAATCTCTGTTCATGTACAAGGAAGGCGGCATCCCTCTTTCCGCTGGGATGAGAAAAGAGTTGGGTATTGAAACCACTTCCCCTGTTTCAACAAGGCCATCCGATGAAGAACTGAAAAGAATTGAAGACTGGCGAAAGATCTACGCGGATCTTCGTACCGAGATTGCCAACACCAACCCATACATAGATCAGCACCAGCAGGAGCTGAATAACATAGCCAACAGGTTTGATGATCTCATGCACAAGAAGGGGGCGGATATATCGCTCCTGAAACAACTTCGTACCGAGTTGACATTAAATGTCAAAGCCAGGCACGAACAGGCAGTCGCAATCAAGGCCACTTCGGACGAGTTCAAGGAATACCTGCGGCAGGCCGAGGCAGAACCTCCCCAGCACAACGAGGCAGGCAATAAGAGTCTACGCTGGGAAGAGGAATTGAAATGGCTTGAGTCGCTGCAGCCGACAGCAGAAGCGGATGCACTCAATACGCAGATCGCCACCCTGGAGAAGATGCTTGCCGATATGCCGTGGCTGGCTGATCAGGTTTCTGCGGCTATGGAAAAATTGAAGGAGGATTTCTCAGCTTCATCTGGCCTGAATGACATTTTGGCAAAAAGCGCAGAATTGAAAGTTGCTTTGATCGAGGACCCTTACGAGCGAGAAAAGGGATATATTAAAGAGCGGTACGATCTGGAGCGAACTGAGGCGGAAAAGGCTCTAAAACGCCATGAAAAGGATGCAGAAAAGCGGGCAAAGATAGAGGCGTACCTAACCGATTTAAAAGCCAAGTATATAGACGAAACGACCCAAGTTGACACTGAATCATTAAAAAGCCGCGTTTATCTTGCATCACAATATACCGGGATGGCTGGACAACTGTTTGCTGAACTGGCTGCCTCCCAGGACCAGTCCAGCCGCGAAGGGTTCGAATCCGCCAAAGCTTACAGCCTTGGTGCGACCATAATGAACACGGCCGCGGCGATAATGAACGCCTTCGCTACTGTACCGTGGCCTGCATCAGTAGCTGCTGCTGCACTTGCCGGTGCCACTGGTGCCATCCAGATAGCTACCATCAATTCCGCTCAATTCGGCGGCGGCGGTAGTGTCAGGGGAGTCTCTGCGGGATACGGGGGGAGCGGTAATGCCGGAAGTTCCACAGTTACCGGCAGGGGCATCGGCGCTCCCACCAGAAGCATCAGCGACATACAGACCGAAGAAAGCCTCCGCCACTTGGCAGAAAGCTCTGATCGTGCCGCCAATGCTATAAACCGTGTGGCGGACGGGTTGACCGAAATAGGAACCCTTTTCAGCGAAGGAAGCAGAGGCAACGCTTACGGCTCACAACTGGCCACGGCTGAGGGACAGACCGGCAAAGGGGCCTTACCGATGACCGGCAACGGCCAATGGAGCATGGTCGCGGCGGGATCGGCAATCGGCATGATCGGCGGTCCGTTGGGCATGGCGATCGGCGCGATCATCGGTGGAGCACTGAACGGCGCGTTCGGCATCGGTAATAAGTGGGTCAGAAACGCCACCGGCGTCAATCTTGGCATGGAAGATGGCGAACTGACCGGCAGTCTCTGGACCCGGTACAAAAAAGAAGGGGGCCTGTTCCGCAAGGATAAATATTCCGTAGAATCCTCACCGCTCGTCCGGGAGATGGAGGATACCTTCAACGGCTACCTCGGCCAGATCATGATCGCCATCTCCAGGTCGGCGGTTGCCCTGGGTACCAGAACCGATTTTGGGAGTACACAGCTGAGCTCGACACAGATCCAGACCTCCGGCCGCAGCGCCGAGGACATCAACAAGGATCTCGAAGCCTGGTTTACGAAAGCGGCGGACGTCCTCGCCCAGACCACTGAAGGCCTGCAGGAATTCACCTTTCAGGGAGAATCGGCGTTCGACGCGATCATCCGCCTGGCGGTTTCATTGCAGACAGTTGACGCTGAATTGGAATTGATCGGGGCTAAAATACTGCCGGCTACACTTGCAGCCGGTAATGCAGCATTTCTTTTGACGGAGATGATGGGAGGAATCGAGGAGTTTCAGGATAAGGTCGGCACCTACTTCGAATCAATGTTCAGTGACGAAGAGCAAGACCGCAGGCGTGCCGCAGCAGCAGCCCGTGAAGTCGGCGTTGCCTTCGCCGAAATGAACCTATCCGTGCCTGCCACAAAGGAAGGTTTCATCTCCATCGTTGATTCCCTCAATCTTTCCACCGAACGCGGCCGGGCACTGTTCGCCTCCCTGATGGATGTGTCAGAAGCGTTCGCCCTGGTGCAGGATCATGCGGCAGACATGGCCGAGCAGCAACGCGAATCCGCCCGCGATCTGGAAAGCCGTTACCTGCGCGTAACCGGTAAAGGGACCATGGCTGACCTGCTCGATCTCGTCAACCAACAGCAGGACGAATACGAGGACTATGTAAAGCGCGGCCTGGATACCGCAAAGCTCCTCCAGGTGCAGCAGCTGGAATATGCAGAGGCGGCAAAAGAAGCGGCGGAAACGATCAGCGCAGCCGGGAATGAACTCACCGAAGCGGCGGACCGGCTCCGTGACAAATTCAGTACAGCGGTTTCCGCTCAGATCTCGATCATAACTACGCTGCAGGGGCTGCTCGGCGGCAACCTGTCCACCCTTTCTCCGGAGGACAAATATAGCCAGACTGGCGCCGCCTTCCGCTCCACCTACGGCCGCGCCAGGTTGGGCGATGTCGACGCCATGCAGGCGGTCAGCCAGCTAGCCACCGAATTCCTTAATGCCAGCCGCGGATACAACGCCAGCGGCCCCGGGTATGCTTCCGACTTCACCGAAGTCACCCAGGCCCTGGCCCTGCTCGGCGGTTTGCCAAGCGACACCCAGATCCAAATCGATGTGGCCCAGCAGCAATTGGAGAATCTGAAGAAGATCCAGGAATCGATTGTGGACGGCAATACGGATAATATTGCTTACCTGCGGGAGATACTCGGTGAAAACTCCGGCGTATCGATGCTGCTTGAACAGTATCTTCAAGCGGATGCTGCGGCAAAACAGGCGGTGCTTCAAGCGCAGCAGGAAGCCCTGCAACGGGCTGAAGCAGAGCGGCAACGGATTGACTTTGAGCGTCAACGTACCGTCGATTTAGCTGCCTTGCAACAAAGCTATGAGGCCAGCTTAAGCGATACCTTTACAAATAATATTCTTACTGAAGAGGGCTTAGCCCAGATGAAGCTGATGGCTGCTAACCCCACACAGTATCCATATGACCCCCGGTATGATGTTGCTGCTACCGGAAAGGGAGTTGGGATTAAAGATGGCGTGATTAACGGAGCAGATACTTCCTATGCTGCTTACGCCATCCGCTATCAAGAGCTTCTTCCATCGCTTAAGAATCAAGCAACTATGATCGCTGAAATCACGGCCGCCTACGAAGCCGCCCAAGCTGAGATCAACAGCCGGCAGTTCGTCCCACAGTACGCCGTCGGAACCTCATTCCTCGCAAGCGATCAGTATGCCCAGGTGCATGCCGGCGAAGCGATCATCGACGCCCAGAGCAACGCGGTCCTGCAGAAGTACGGCATCAAGGTGCAAACTTCCGGCGATAACGAGGAGACGGTCACCGAACTGAAAAACGCGGTCACAGAACTCCGCGCCCTGGTCCGCCTGCAGGGCGAGGCGAACCGGCAACTGATTGCCAAACTGGCAGCAGTTGAAGCTCGGCTTGCCGGAACACAAACCAAGTCGATCCTGGAGAACGCGGCATAATGGCAGAGTACGCGGTCACCATAAAGGCTTACAACCCCGGCACGGCCTCCGAGGTAACGCTCTATTTTTCCACCAACGGCTATACCTCCGGTCCTGCCGACACGCCTTCCAATCAATATTATGAGCCGTTGCTGGAAAACCCGGGCGTGTTCACGTTCCAGATGTTTTCGGGCGGGAAACTGAGCGGCCCCGCGTCAACCGGGTACGGCGCCATCATCCTCATTAACAATATCGGCCAGCTCGATTATCTGCTCGATTACGGTCTGGATGGCAGAGAGATCGTTGTCGCTGAGATTACCCCGAATGGTCTGGCCCCATTTTTGATCGGAACAATGGAGCAGCCGCTGCCGTCTCTCGATCATGTATCGATCAGGATCCGTGACCGCAAAGCAGAACTTGACATACCGTTCCAGCCGACAAAGTACCTCGGTAATAACGCCCTTCCCGCCGGCCTCGAAGGCGTCGAAGATATAAAAGGCAAGCCGAAGCCTCGTCTGTATGGTGTCCGTTATAACGTGACTCCGGTCCTCGTCAACACGTCCCGCCTTATTTACCAGATGTCAGATATTGCCCTGAGTGGTATCCCTAACGTGTATGACCGAGGTGTGGCCCTGACTAAGGGCACGGATTACACCGACCAAACCGATATGGAAACAAACGCTCCGGCGGCCGGATATTATCGGGCATGGCTGGCTGGCGGCTGTTTTCGGCTCGGTAGCTCCCCGGCCGGTCAGGTGACTGCCGACGGCGTCCAGGGTGCTGCGGCGGCCAATCGTACCAAGGCGCAGATTATCAAGCAAATCGTGCAGATCCCTATTGCAGCATCCGATTGCATCGAACAGGGTTTCATTGACTTGGACAATGCAAATTCGGCTGCGGTGGGTATCTACATTTCTGCTGAAACCACCTATGCCGCGGTCCTCGATGAGCTGTGCTCACCTGATGCCTGGTACGGCTTCGAGAATATGGGGAAGTTCTGTATCAGAAGGCTGGAACTCCCGGGCACCACGGCGATCACGACCATAGACGATTCCAAAATCCTCGGAATGGAACGTCTTGCCACCAACGACACGGGACGCGGAGTCCCGGTGTGGCAGGTCAACCTCAATTACGCCAAAAACGACACCGTGCAGGCCAGTGATCTCGCCGCCAGCGTTACCGATGCTCGGCGGCAATGGTTAAAACAGCAGTACCGCACTGTCACTGCCCCCGATGCAACGGTAAAGACTGCCCATCTTCTGGCCACAGAACTCAATGTCAACACGCCGATGATAGATGCAGCCGCGGCCCAGACTGAAGCTGACCGGTTGCAGGACCTGTTCGGAACGCGGCGGGATTACCTTAAAGCCACGGTGCCGCGAACACAGCTGCTTTACGATCTAGCTGGATACTGGGATAATGAATCAATAGCAGATTTACCTGCAAGGGTCACGAATGCAGGAGTGGTTGTTTATAACGGTTATTTGTATGTCATAGGAGGTTTATTAGCAGGTGATGTTAAAACGAATAAGGTGCAACGGTTAGACTTGTCGAATCCAACTGGGGTCTGGGATGATGCAGGTGTTACTGATTTACCGGATGTAAGGCACAGTCATGCAGCAGTGCTTCATAATAATTATGTTTACGTTCTCGGGGGAATTGGAGATAAGGTTCCAAATATAGGTACTAGCTGTATTAGGTTAGATCTGGATAACCCCACTGGGGCCTGGGATGATGCCAGCGTGCCAGAGTTCCCACAAGCCTATTCGAAAATTTCTGCAATAGTCCACGATCATTATATCTACGTTGCGTCCAATTTGCAGAATACTCCTCGGCTTGATCTCGATAACATGGCAGCTGGTTGGGACAGCACTGCCGTTACAAATTTACCCGCAAGCATTCTATATTCTCAATCCGTTGTACATGGTAATTACTGGTACGTTTTAGGAGGATCTGTATCTACTAATCCGACAAAGAAAACTTATAGACTAGATCTGACTAATCCAACTGGAGCCTGGGATGATGCGGGTGTTACTGATTTACCGGATTTTAGGGAAGAACATGCAGCAGCAGTCTGGGGTAATTTCGTCTATGTAATAGGTGGTAAAGATGGCACACAGAAAAAAACCGTGTGGCGATTAAACCTGCTTAATCCAACTGGAGCCTGGGATGATGCGGGTGTTAGTGATTTGCCCCTGGCGCGTGCAGGGCATTCTGCGGTCGTGTATAAAGACAACATCTGCACAGTAGGTGGCACCACCATTGCTGGGACAACTTATATCCTTCGTACCAACAACAATCCTAACGACCTCGCCTATGTCTGGTCCCGCAATAAGGTGGTAAAGCTTGCCACCAATCGTTTCAACTACAACTCATCTAAATACATGCGTATCGTCGGCGCGGAGGTGAATCTGGCCGAAGACACCATCTCTTTGTACCTGTGGGGCTGACATGGGAAACGTTCTACTTGCATATCCGGACCGGCTGCTTGACTCCGCATCGTACTCCACGGTGCTTTCAGGCGGCTCGTGGTTGGGCACGCTGCCAATCACAAGCCTAAAGAACCCGCTGCTTTCGGCAAAAGCACGGTCGACCAATGCTCTAGCAGCCTCAACGAAATTCGATGCCGACCTGGGCGTCGCCCGGGCGATTCGCGTTATCGCTATTCTCCGGCACAACTTCTCAGCTGCAGCCACCATCCAGGTACGCGGCTACTCCGATGCAGGTTATACCAGCCTCGTATGGGATTCCACCGCCCTGGCCGTATGGCCGGAGGGCTATCCTGCAGTCGAAAACAAGAAGCGGTACCAGGAAGATTTCTACATCCTACTCCCGTCTGACCAGACTGCCCGCTACTGGCGGACGGAGATACTGGATACGGCAAACCCGGCCGGGTACGCGGAGTTGGCCCGGGCGATCTTCATGCCGGCGTTTCAACCGGCCGTCAACTTTGTATGGGGACACAGTGTCGGGATCGAAACCGACACGACCCAGACCCGCAGCAGAGGTGGCGTGGACTATTACGACCGTAAGGAGCCGCGCCGAGTCACACGGTTTGCACTACCATATCTTTCCCAGTCAGAAGCGTTCGGGCAGGTATTTGAGATGCAATGGGATCGAGGAATTGATAAAGAGGTACTTTTCGTCTATGACCCGGCAGACACCGGCGTCATGCTGAAGAAGCGTTCATGGCTGGCAACACTGCGGGAACTGTCGCCGATAGAGTTCCCGTACCTGGATGGGTTTTCCGCTGCAGTCGAGCTTCTAGAAATAATGTAAGCATTCGTAAGCATCGGACCAATAAAAAAGGGCTTACGGATGGACCGTAAACCCTTGATAAATGGTCGGGGCGACTGGATTCGAACCAGCGACCACTAGACCCCCAGGACAATTCCTAATCGCATAAAGCCGCTTTCTTAGCGGCTTTCCTGCTTTTACTGCTTCTTGGCTGCAAGCATGTATTGCTGCAGCTTCATCCCCTCTTTCACCCGGTGCTTCAACTTGGAATGAAGATACATCTGAGTCGTCTTTATGTCAGCATGCCCCAGGTTTTGGCGGATGGTTTCAAGGTCCATTCCCGCTTCGAGGCTGTTGGTGGTGTGGGAATGGCGGAAAAGGTGGTTGTAGATGTTTTTTGAGATCCCTACCCTTTCAGCGGTGCCCTTGATGGTTTTGCTGAGGTCCTTGTATGGCTCTTCTGTTTTCGGGTTGATCATCAGGTAGCCAACCGGTTTTTTCTCAAGTGTGTCTTTCAGTGCAGTCCTGAGACGGTCGGTGCTGATCGGGACGAATCTCATCTTGTTCCCTTTCCCAAGAACGCAAAGAACTCCATCATCCAGGAGAACGTCTTCACCTTTCAGTTGCAGGCCTTCAGTACGCCTGAGGCCTGCATCTTGGTAAAGCAGCACGGCCAGGTAAGCGTCACGGGGGAGGAAACTTAAGAGCTGGTCGACCTCGTTAAGGGATGGGAGAACTTTTTGTTTCTTCGGCAGTCGGTGAAATTTGGGAGGGTCGAACGGCAACTTCAGCATGTAGCCCTTGCCGATGCAGAATTTGAGGAAGAGCCCGAAGTATTTCAGCTCAGTGTTGATCCTGGCTTTGCCTACCGGTTTTCCTGGAGCATATTTTTTTTCGGGATCCGGATTCTTGATTGGTGGGCGCCAAGTCTGAGCCCGACGTTTATCCATGTACTGTTCAAAGAGATGACGATTCAAACGGGAAAGGTGCCAGGGTCCGAAATGATCCAGGAGTTTAAGGCCTGCCCATTCTATATCTTTCATAGTCGTGGGAGCATATTCCCTGGCGCACGATTTCAGCCAGTCGGGCCAGGCGTCCATCACCATCGGATCATGGCGCATTGGTGCATTTGAGAACTGCCGGCGAAGTACCAATTCTATTGATTTGGCTTGAGCTTCACTAACGCGACTGACAACCTGTCGGATCTGCTTGCCCTTCCGGCCTTGGGGATAGAAATCAATGACCCACTTGTTAGGGACGATCTCTCCAGTCTTTTTATCTTTGTAGAGGCGAATGGACATAATGGTTTTTTTACTGCTGCTGTATGAGGTCTCTTTGACAATAGCGACAAACGACCGCCTCAGCCTTAATTGTTTCGGCACAAAATGGGCATTTTTTAGTTTCTTTGATTGGGGAAGAAGGTGCTGAGGGTTCAATCTTCTTAACCAAAAGCACCAGGATTAAACCAAAAGGGCCAAAAAAAAATCCAACAAAAAACCACCCAACAGTATTCCGACCTTTACTGCCAGCACCCACCGCTGTCAGGATGCCGCAGAATAAAGCGATGACAACTATCTCCATAAACACCTCTTCCAAGTTCAAAACTTAATGTGCCGAAAAGGTTGATTCCAGGCTTTGGCCTGAACATCAAACACCGGAGGTGGCAAAATGATTACTGTTGAAGTACGGGAATTACTGGAATTGCTCGACGCCAGGAGCACGCTATTGAAACTGAAAATGATCCTGCGCTCCAGGCAAAGTCACCTCGAAAAGATTGCCCTAATACTGTACATACTGAGAAAATAATACAAGGGGGGAATCTGGAGGGTTCCCCTAGCTCACTCTTCCTCCAAAGCTCGGAACACGGCCTGACGGATCTCCTTCCGAGATTTATTTTTCAGTTCTTTCAAGAACAACTCCAGTTCCGGGGTCTCCTCGTATTTTAGTAGAAACTCCATCACTTCGTCGTGCTGTGATGCGACTATTAGCGCTCGCTCCTCTCTGGGAGTAAGAGTGCGCTGGACCTGCGAGACTTGGTATTTTGTGCCTGGGTCCTCAACAAATAAATCACCTTCCCCTGTTTCAAGCTTTTTTCGGCTGATCCGATAATGCATTCCCATTAACTGAAGAATTGGGTCAGAAGGAGTAGCTTTACCTTTTTCAACGTCCGAAACATAAGCACCTGAAATCCCAAGTGGTCTAGCAAATTCCTCCTGTGTGAGCTTTAAAGCTTTTCTTGCAGTACGGACTGCGAGCCCTAACTTATTTTCGGATGGACCGATTTTTTTATTTGACATTTCGGATACTCCGAATTATCCTCTATCTATATTTAATAAACTAATAAAACAGGTGGCGGACTGGACATGATTGAAAGTGCTAATAGCATCCTTCAAACTTTCGATGATCTTTGCTTGAAGAATGGGACCATCGAGTTTGTTGCCACCTCTGAGGAAATTGAGGAGGCGTTCAAGTGTTACTGCGAGAAGAGAGGGGTAGCAGCCCCAACCTTTACTCGGACGGCTCCGGTCGGCAGTGAGTTGCCGACGATCTTTTTTGCCTGCTCGAAAATCTCGTCATGAAACTTCTTATCGAACAGCAGCACGCCTTGGCAGCGCGGACAGGGAACACTATAAATTTTCAGTTTGGCAATGTCTGCGACAAGGTTTTCTTCGCAAAACGGGCAGAGAATAAATGCCGCTAGGGTCATCTTTCCGTCTATCGGAAACGGCAGTACATCAACATGGATCATTTAAGGAACTCCGCCCGAGAATAGCCCCGAATAATATATTAATAAATTACCGTTTTTTACCACAACAATAGGGAAACGACAATGGAAAACAATGAAATCACTGTAGATCAGAACGTGTCGTATGACTGGAGCGAGTTCAAGACTCGCCTCAAGGCTAAATTTGATATGTCTATTATGGAGTGGTGTGAAGCCCGCAAGGTTGTGTATTCCTCCCTGAATGGCCTGCGCTACAACATGTGGACTCCGGAGCAAGGATACGGCCCGGCAGCACTGCGGATCATCGAACTGGCTTTAAAGGATGAGTTGATTGTTCCACAGGATAAAAGAGCCGCCTGATTCTTAACGTATCAGGTGGCTCTTTGTTTGGAAATTGCAATTTACCGGCTTTAATGACACCGGGTGTAATTCTCCTCAAAAACCATATTAATATAATTTAATCAAGTGTCAAGGAGGGTATCTGTGAAAAGTCACGAGGCGATAAAAAAGGCCATAAAAACCGATGCTGCCGAGCATGCACGCAGGCTGGGTCTGCAGACCCGTACTATTTATCGCTGGATGGAGCCGACGGACGATTACACCGACTCCGGCGCGTATAATCCTCTTGACCGGGTGGAATCGATTATCGCTGAGTCGATTGAACGTTCGCACGCTACAGAAGATGCCCATGCACCCATCATTTACCTGGCCACCCGCTTCGGCGGGACCTACCTCCCTCCCCTTTCCAGGAACGATTCACTGAAGTCCCTCGCGTTACATGCCTGCAATTCAATTGAACGCTTCGGCCGTCTGATGTCTACCCTGGGCGATGCCATGGAAGATGGAAAGATCGTTCCCGCCGAGCGCCGGGAGATCTCCCTCGCCGGCATCGATGCCATTCAATCCATAGCCGCGGTCATTCTGGCAGCAGAGGAAGCATGCAAATGAGCGGTCACGCCGAGCTTTTGCAGCAGTTACTTGACATGGGGCGGCGGATGGAAAAGCGCCTGGATGAGCTGAACCGAAAGATTGACGGGCAACTGCAGTCTATGGAGAGGACTGAAGAGGTTGCATCCACCGGAGAACTGGCGGTGATTTTCGCTTCCCCCGATCCACTGTCTGGGCTCCGGGAGAGAGAGCGGGAAACAGGTCGGGAAAAAAAGGAAGGAGGCTTCCGTGGCACGTCAAAAATCAAAACTGCGTAACCTGTGGGTAGTGGCGGCGATTGTGCTGATTATGGGGATTGCCAACGACGGCCCGGAGACGGAAGAACGGTTGCAGCGCGAGGAGCCGCCTCAGGCAGTGTTTGTCACCGACGAAGAGGGCAACCTGCAGTTGGCGGATCTGAATGAAGACCAGCGGACGTTGGAGCTGTTCGGATTCGAAGTGGTAGGCAAATGAGTTGCGCCAGCTGCTGGAAGCGCTGGTTTTGCCTGATGGCCTGCAGGGAAGTCAATGCCGGGCTCGTCATTCTGGATAAGGAGGCCGAATATGCGCAGTCCCTGCCTTACCTGCCGGCGTCAAGGATGCAGAAACATGGGTGAGTTTTCCCGGGAGTGGTTATGTGCCTGGGCTCGCGGCGAGCGGTTGCCGGAATGTCTTGAGCAGCGACCGGTGAGCTATCACGATATTGCAGCGTAATTCTTCATTTTCCCTGGGCAGGGGTCGCTCCCTGCCGGTAATGCCTCGCCGGCAGCCCAGGGGAGTTTTTTCAGAGGCGATAGATGATGGGAGGCAGTCATGAAATACCTATCCGAGAAAGAAGAAAAGACCTTGCTCCGCACGGTCCGGGAGATCAAGGGAAAGAAGGCGGAGCGGGATCGGGTGATCCTGGAGCTGCTGGTGGGTACCGGGCTCCGCGCGGCCGAGCTGGTAGGGCTCAACGTGGGGGACCTGCGGAACAAGGAAAAATTGTATGTCAGGCCAGAAATTGCAAAGGGCGGCAAGGGGCGGTTCATCCCGGTGAGCGTGGATCTGCAGCGGCTCCTGAAGGGTTACTTCAGGGACAAGCTGCAGTGGAAGGAAAGCATCCGGGACGATGCGCCCCTTTTCGTTTCGCGGAACGGGGACCGGCTGTCGAAGCGAAGCCTGCAGGAGCTGGTGGAAGGCTGGGTGATTCGGGCCGGATTGACAACGACGAAGGGCGGTGCTGTGGTGGCACTCTATTCAGCACACAGTCTGCGACATTCATGCTTCAAGCGCATGCTGGAACGCGAAGTAAAGCTGCCGACGATCCAGAAGATAGCCGGGCATGCAACGCTGGCCTCGACGGGGATCTATACGGAGTCGACCTGGGAAGAGCTGGTTGAAGCCGTGGAAGCGAGAGGGTAAGGCGATGGAAGTGACTTGGGTGAAAGCAGATATTCTGCCCGACTCGGACCTGACTGTCCTGGTGCACATGCCGGGCTGTGACAACCCCGTGGCCATGGGATTTCATGATGGGGATTTCTGGTTTGATGACCTGGGGGCGCCCCTGCGAGGTCGCAATGCCGTGACTCACTGGATGATGTTGCCGGTACCGCCGGAGGTGAAGCCATGATTACAGAGCAATGCGATCTGATCCTGGCCCTGGTCAGAAACATTCATAATTCAGCGTTGGATATTGGTTTTTATACTGACAGCAAGCCACACCAGGAACTAGCAAAAAAACGGAATACAGCTGCTTGGCGGGAGCTTGAAGGTTTGCTCACGTCCATGAAGAAGGCCGCGTGATCCGGCCGGAGGTGAAGCCATGATTTTTCTTTGCTCTGAAGTACCTATCGCCTGTGCTTGCTGCGGTAAGTCTCTCCAATTCGACACATTCGGGAGAGAAGATTTCATGATGGGCGCTTCCAGCCGTTGCAGCTGCGGGGCACTTTTCCAACATGTTCCCACCGATTCAATCATCGAATATGCCGGACGGCATGGCGATCTGGCGAGGTATGCGTGATGACCACCTTACCCCGCCCGCAAAGACTTTCCGGCGCTACGTACGAAATGCCGTGCCCCTGTGGCCGTCTGTATGTGACGTGCAACGATCGGGACGGGCGGCTTTTCGAGATCTTCATCCGCCTGGGCAAAAGCGGCGGATGTGCCGCGGCCGTGAACGAAGGAGCTGCCCGCCTGGCGTCGAATGCATTGCGCAGCGGGACCGATCCGGAGACGATATTCAAGAGCCTACAGGGCATTTCCTGCCACCAAGCAGGGCCGAGCATGCCTTCCTGCCTGGCTTCCGTTGCAGAAGCTATCAAATTACACATAGGGGATGAGCGATGAGCGAACGCGAAGTATCAACAAAGCACTTCAACGGCGGCAACGTGTTCGGCCGGGTGGAAGGCGACATTAAGAAGGAGACGTCCAGAGGCGGTAAGGAATATATCTCCTTCACTGTGAATGTCTCCGGCAGCCGGTGCGGTTCGGTTACCGCCTATTGCCGGATGTGGGGCGAGGATCGGGTTGCTCCCTTCCTGAAGGCGCTGAAGAAGAATCCGCACGGGCATTACTGGCTGAAGGGGTTTTTTGGACAGTATTGGAACGAGCAGAATCAGGTTTTCAGTAACTTCACCATTTTCCAGTTCGAAGAGCGTGCTTCGGATCCGCGCGCGGCGTTCATCCTGAAAGGACTGGTCGACCAGGCGCAGCCGGTCAAGACGGGGCAGCGCATATTGATGCACGTGGCACGGGAAGGGGCGGAGAAAGAGAACTTCGAGCTCTGGAGTCCTGATGAAAAGTTACTCGATCTTGTGGAGCCCGGCCAGCTCATAGAGGCGAAGGGCTACGTCAGGCAGGAATGCCCTGAAGACGATTTCGGCGGCTCCACCGGGCCGGTACGGGCATATGTCGAACAGCTGAGGATCTTCTGATGATCACCTCTGACTACTACCTTTCATGCCAGGAGCACTTTTGTTCCGTGGTAACCAGGTTGAACGGCGTGATCAAGGACAAGTGGCCGGAGACGCTCCTGGGGGACGGGTCGGTGTATGCCTGGGCGCTGGAACACCAGCCGGAGCTGATGCAGAAATACCGCGCCCAGGAAGAGGAAGCGGATCGGCTGTGGCTGGCTGGATCGGTGGATGAGTTCAGGGCAAAAGTAACGGAATGGGGGCGTACCGCCCTGGAAATCCACCGGCTGTTCGCAGCCGAGCTGAGGAGGAAGGCGGCATGACCAGGCCGGTGATTACTGATGCTGACTTAGAGAGAGTTATCCAGGTGGTGGTGAGAAAGCTTGAATTCCGCATGAAGGAAAAGGGGCGCGGCGCTTTCGTTTCTTCACACGAGATTATGGGGATTGTTTCCGAGGAATATGACGAGATGAAAGAGGCAGTCCAGGAGAATGACCATAACAAGCTTTTTGACGAGCTGGCGGATATCGCCGTGGGCAGCATAAAGGGTATGGCCAGCATGCAGGCCGGGAAACTTGACTGGTAGCCTGGGGGGGATTGGGATGGCCAAAGCACTGTTGATCATCGCGTTATTGTTGACCGCCGCACAGGCACATGCTGCCGACGATTGGTCGAAGCAGGATGTTGCCCGTGCGGTCGGATATACAGCGCTCCATGTTCTGGACTGGGGGCAGACACTGAATTTAGCCCGGCACCCGGAACGGTACGAGGAAGCGAACCCGCTGTTTGGCAAGCATCCCTCGGTTGGAAAGGTGAATACGATCATGGCTGCCGAGTTGGCGGTGTACTACCTGGCGGCTCATCATCTGCCTGCCAAGCACCGAGCCTGGTTTCAGATTGTAGCAATAGGGATCCGCTCGACTGTCGTTGGCTGGAATTTTTCAATCGGCGTGAAGGCGTCGTACTAGAGAGGAAAGGCGCGATGAGAGAAAAAAACTATGACCTGGTAACTGCCGTTTGTCACAACCACGGGAAGTTTGAAAAGCCTCTCCCTCCATTCAAACCGATTCAGCGTGATGGGGGGACGCTTCAAACCTCGAGGAGCACAGTCACCTGCCCTCTTTGCAGGAATTGGTGTGACATCGTGAAGACGGTAGAGGTCAGGGGCAGTGCGGTGTCTGGGAGGTTGTAGGGGGAACGGCCTAGTGCTTGACCTGTGCGGCGGTTAGCTGCATCATGGTCGTGGCACTGGTTAGCACTCACTCAAAGGGGGATTAAGATGACTGATTTAACTAAAAAAACAGAACATCAGGGGAAATTTGTGATTGCTGTTTTTGGGCAGACACACTCCCCGCAAGTTGAAATTTACGACACTTACGACGACGCAATTAAGGCCGGACAGGATTTGATTGAGTCGAGAGAATCTGCTTTTTTTGGCCGGGGCAATACTAATACGTTTGTGGTTGCCGAAATCAGGAACGGATTTGATTTTGAGACAGACTTTTAGAAGTGCTAACGAGGCGGCGGATGAGCGGCCCCCCGCTTGCGGGGGACTGACTCGATCCGTTGGTTCCGCATCGTTGCGCGGGTGACGGAGTGAGATGCAATTCTCTTTCAGTGAACGAGATCGGAGTAGAGGGCGGAAGCAACGAACAACAGGACGTTGGGGTTGATTCAGTATTGCGGGCCTTTTAGCTTTAAGTCCGCGCTGGCCGCAGGCCATAGAAAGGTTTTAAATGGAAAAACTCTCGATAGGGAATGCTGAACTTTATCATGGTAACTGCCTCGAAGTGATTGACGGGATCAAGGCAGATGCTTGTATTAGTGATCCGCCATACGGTATCAATTTTGATTTTACAAAGAACCGATCGAGAAAAGGTGGTCTTGAGTGGGGCAAGAGTGATGGTCTGCAAGCCGATCGTAAGTGGAACAACATTATTGGTGATGATCAACCATTTGATCCGGCGCCGCTTTTGAGGTTTCCGAAGGTTATTCTTTGGGGAGGAAATCATTTCGGATCCAGATTGCCTGATGCGCGCGGCTGGTTGGTTTGGGATAAGAAGTGCCACACGACGCCAGACAATCATTCTGACTGCGAACTTGCATGGACTAACCTGAACGTGGTCTGCAGGATTTATCGCCATCTCTGGAGGGGGATCGTCCGGGCAGGGGCGGAAAACGTTTCGAACTGTGCCAAGCATCACCCAACGCAAAAGCCGGTAGCTCTGATGCAGTGGTGTATTCAGTTGGCAGGAATGCCTGAAGTGGTACTGGATCCCTACATGGGAAGCGGATCAACAGGTGTTGCCTGTATGAACCTCGATCGGCGATTTATTGGTATTGAACTCGATCGCGGATATTTTGAAATTGCCTGTAGAAGGATTGAAGAAGCACAGCAGCAGTTAAGGTTGTGTCTTTGACTTTGCGCGGACTTAAAGCCTTTTGGGCCTGAAAGGCCCATAGCAATACTGAATCAACCTTAGCCGCTCATCCGCCGCCCCGTTCCTCATTCGACGAGCGTAGCGCGGCGAATGAGGAACAATGATTATCTTTCTGATCCTGCTGTTATCCAGGAAAGGAGAAAACAATGAATACAGCATTTAAATCGAATGTTTATCCAATCAGACGGCCTGATAATGAAGTACCGAAAAGCCGACAGCAGATTAAGAAAGAATCACTGCTTGAAACACTGCGGAAAGCTATCAGGCTAAAGCACTACTCCAAAGCTACTGAACGTGTCTATGCCACTTGGGTCTCGTCATTCATCGATTTCAGAATCGTTCGGCATTCAGAGGTCCACGGTGCGAAAGCCATTGAAGAGTTTCTTACTTATCTTGCCGTTGAAAAGAAGGTTGCTGCGTCTACTCAGAATCAAGCCTTCAATGCGCTACTTTTCTTTTATCGGCGGGTTCTGGGGCAGGAACCGGGGGAAATCAATGCGAGCCGGGCGAAAAAACCCATGCGTGTTCCTGTTGTGTGCACCAGGGAGGAAGTGCAGGCAATCCTTGAACAACTTAAAGGGGATATTTGGTTGGTTGTGGCGCTCCTTTACGGCTGTGGCCTTCGCTCAGAGGTAGATTGCCTTTCTCTACGGGTCAAAGACATTGATTTTGGCCAGGGGACTGTAACCATTCGAGAGAGCAAAGGCGGCAGCGCTCGAGTGCTCAACATCCCGTCTGCTGTTGTTGACCGACTGCAACGGCATCTTCAGAAGGTCAAGGCGATCCATGATATGGACTTGCGCGAAGGGTGGGGAGTAGTTGAGCTCCCCGGCGCTCTGGCTCGAAAATACCCGAACGCGAATCGGGAATTCGGCTGGCAGTATCTTTTCCCCGCCGCAACCCGCTGGGTCAACCAAGAAAACGGCGACCAGGGCAGGCCCCATATCCATCCTTCGGCCATCCAAAAGGCTGTGAAGTCAGCCAGGGTTGCCGCCAGAATCAATAAGCACGTAACGCCTCACACCTTTCGTCATTCGTACGCGACACATCTTCTTGAAGATGGCGAAACCATCCGCACTGTCCAGGAACTCCTTGGTCACAAGAGCGTCAAAACGACCATGATCTATACGCATGTGATGCAGAAGAAAACCTCTGTAAAAAGCCCACTAGATAGATTGTTGCGGTGATAGCACGGTAAGGCAGGCACCATAAAAACGGCTTGTGCGACAAATTTGGAGGTCGATTTTGAGAGAGAGAGAGAGAGAGCAAATGCGGGTTTTGAAAATTTGCCCGGTGACTGCCCGACGTTGCTACATCCGGCGTAAAGCCGGTGCGCAGATGAGGCTCTTTTGTTTTGGCTGCCCATACTATTCAGTGAAATAAAGGCTCTGTAATGTCCGACTTTGACCGCGTAAAATCCGCTCTGAACATCAAGAACGTTATCGAATCAGAGACAAGCCTCAAGATGGTGAAGAAGCACCTGGAGAAGTGCCCGTTTTGCGACGGGCACGAGTGCTTTTCCATCCGCGAAGCGCAAGGGTCGTTTAACTGTTTCCAGTGTCCCTCAGGGGATTCTGGCGGCGATGTGTTCACGTTCCTGCAGAAGTTCCACAACATCGAACCCGCCGAAGCGCTCAAGCGCGCGGCGGCCCTCGCGGGAATAACCATTGAAGAGAAGGGGACCGAGCGTAAGCGGATGACTCCGGCCGAAAAAATACGCCATATGGCGGCTGAGCATTATCATGCCAGCATGCTGGAGAACGGCGGCAAGGAGTACCTGACCGTTACCCGCGGCCACAAGCTGGAAGTTTTAGCGAAAATGAAAGTCGGATATGCCGATGGCCGGCTGGTGGATCACCTCCGGAAAGCCGGATTCGAGGATAAGGAGATTCTTGAAACCGGTCTGGCCAAGGAGAGGGATGTTGCCGGCAAGGGAAAGCATGTTTTCGACTATTTCAGCAAGGGCCTGGTGATCTACCCCCACTACAGCGGCGGCAAGGTGCTCCACTTCACCATGAAGGACCCGAATCCGGATAAGGAGAAGCGTCTTAAGTATCAACTGCCGGCGGAGAAGCGCGCCAAGGGCTGGTTTTTCTATAACCAGGATGTCTTTGACAAATATAACGAGATCATCCTGGTTGAAGGAGAGAATGACGATCATTCCACCCGGGACGCCGGAATCGATTATGTCAGCGCGATGATCGGCCAGATCTCGGAAGAGCAGATGAAGTTCCTCGGCAATCGCTGCAGGGGAAAGCATCTGTATCTCTGGGTGGACAATGACGAGGGGGGAAATAAGTACATCAGGAAGATCTGCTCAGGTCTGACGGACATCAGTATTCGCATTTTTGTGTACGGTCAACCGGGGGACGATCCGGACAGCTTTATTCAGGCGCTTCCCGAGGTAGAAAGGCGGGGTGAAATTAAACGGCTGCAGCTGGAGTCGGTTGATTACATCACCTGGGAGATTATGCAGCTGGAAGCGCTCCCTTCCCTCGAGGTGAAACTGAAGGAGTTGAAGGATAAGGAAGTCTTCAAGCTGATCTCTCAGCGGACGGAGATCGAGCAACAGATTTATATTGAGAAACTGGAAAAGGTTGGCTTTAGCAAGAAGGCGATCGAGCAGGCGCTGGACTTTTCCCAGGAACTCTACACGTTGGTGGCCAGGTATTGGGAGGAGCATTCCATCAAGGATGCGGACCCGAATGTGCTGGCGGCGATCATATATAAATATTTCGCCGAGCATGGCCGATTCTACTTCGACGCGAACAACATCGTTTACCTGATCTACAAGAACAAGACGTACGAGGTGGCGAACAATACGCCCTTTAATGCATTAATGCATAAAATGACGAAGCTGCTTTATTCGCGTGCTCCCGGGAACAGCGTCTGGGATGCATTGAAATGCATTTCCTACAACCACGGCCGGCGCATCGATCGCGCTCAGTGGGTGCATACCGATGACGTTCGGGGCATCATCTGGACGAATCTGAACGGGCCGAACAATACCATCCTCCGGATCTCCGAAGAAGGGATCAAGGAGATCACGAACGGCATGAACGATGATCATGTGCTGCTGTCGTCATCATCGGAGATTCTACCGTTCAATTTCTTGCCCGATACCGATATCCAGGATGGAATGGAGATCTTCAAGCACCTGGTTATGGATAACCTGGCGTGCGAGAAGAAGCAGAGGTACTTCATCGCGGCCGGCGCAATATCCACATTCCTGCTGGATCTGGTCTCCTGCCAGGGCCATTTTAAATTTTCCGGTTCCGCCGGAGGCGGGAAGTCTACCGCGGCGGAGCTGATTTCGGCTTTCCTTTATGGCAAGGAATCCCTCGAGGACCCCTCCGGCGCCGCGGCGTATTCGATGGCGGCACAGAACCCGCTCCTGGTCATCGACAATATGGAGTCGAAGGACCTGACCAGGACGATGCAGAAGTTCCTGTTGCTGGCGGCCACCAGAGGCGGCAAGGCAAAACGGGCGATGGGGAGCGACAGCGCCACGATCAAGGAACGCCCCAGGGCGCTGATATTCATTACTGCCATCGAACCGTTCACCCTGCCGGAGTTGATCAGCAGGGTATATGATATCTGGTTCGATCGACGGAAATGGCCGAATCCCAAGTTTCACAAGTCCCAAGTGTTCCGCGATCTGAAGCGGAAACGGGACGTGGTGCTTTCCTCCTTCATCAAGTTCATTCAGCAGGACATTCTGCCTGATATCGAGCGCAGCGCGGAGTACATGACCGTGCTGCAGATCGATCACAAGGGCCATTCGAAAGACCGTACCGACGAGTATCTATCCCTCCTCTGTCTCATACTTAATAAATTACTAAAGTACATTCCTTTCTATTCGAAAGAGGACCTGCTCTACATGGCCAAGGAGAATCCTCACGAGGCAACGAGAGTGGAGTACTCTTCCGAGGAAAAGGAGATCCGGGACGCCTGGATCACCGAGCAGAACACGAAGGCCAAGGATACGGAGATCACCAGCAACAACATCCTGAAGCTGTTCGATGGCTTTACCCGGGAGTATCTCATCTACTTCAAGAAGCTGGAGCCGACGATAGAGAACCACGAGTTCAGTCTCGAGACGCCATACGAAGGCAAGGTGTTCAAGATGGAGCATCCCGTGTACGGCCTGACTCTGTATAAGACGGTGCCTGAGCCCATGGAGAATGGCGGGGAGAAGTTTGAAGTGTCGACGCTTGAATTCGTGGCCAAGTCGAGCGATATCGTCTCGGCCCTGGATCGGTACTGCAAGGAGAACGGGCTGAAGAACCCCTATCCCGATGCGGCCGTGTTCGGTGCACGGCTGGAGAACGATCTAAAGATCCTGGAGAAAGGCGGCTGGAAACGCATAGACAAGCCAGGCATGACGCCATACTTCAAGAAGGCCAAGGGCAATAACTTCTTCAAGTTCCAGAATGTGCTGGTGAGGTAGAAGGTACCCTCAGAAAGGGTGAAGGTACCAGCAGGAAGCAGGGGATTTCTCCTGTTTCCCTCTTTTTTTAGCCTTTTTGCCAGGGTTCCGGTGCATTTTTCAGAATAGCTTCTACCTTTCTACCTAATTACATATTTAATAATTATTTTAGTTAGTTAGGTGGGTAGAAAGTGGGTAGAAAGTGGGTAGAAAGTGGGTAGAAAGTGGGTAGAAAGAAGAAGGGGTATAAGGTACTTTCTACCCAACATAGAGCCGCAACTGTAGCGGGTTTGCGGCGGTGGGTAGAAAGGTAGAAACTGAAAATATCTCAACGAACGTGCAGAAAGCAAGAACTGTTTATTCAATTTCATCGGGATCAGCCGGCCGCAGGCCTCAGTTGATTCTGATAAAAAGGCTTTCCTGAATTGTTTTGAAGATCTTTAAGAAGTTCCTATACGTGGGCTGGTCAATAGCTCCGATTCTCCCTGTGCTGGCTGTGGTCGATGGGCGGATAAAAAATGGCTTATTTCAAACCCAATAAAGCTAAACCGTTTGCCGCACCTTCTTACAAATTGTGCGGTTCAGGCTGTGGGGAGGGTATCAATGGTGCGGGTTCAGAAGGGGGACGGTCAATGAAAGGTGCGGTTCAATCGAAGAGGAGGGGCGGGGACCAGGGCACCCCCCCTCAAAAGATCGGGGTCGAAGTCCCTGGCCCCCCCCCTATGGCCGTCTATAATCGATGCCATAGCTTAAAACCCTTTTTAAAGACCGTGGTGCAAGTCGGTTGTTGTTCCTTGTGTGGTTCCTGTCTATGGTTCCTTCAAAAAGCGGGGGGCGCGGGGGGATTTCATGCCGTCTCTTGACTCCCTCATCGCCGAATGGATGGAACATCTCTTCATACAGCGTGGCCGGCAAGCCCGTGGTGTGGAGCAGTATGCAAAGATCGTCCGCTCCTTCTTCGCCTGGACCGGCGTTGATGGTTTGCCTACTCTTTCGCCGGCAGCCATCAGCCGCAACATAATCACCGAGTGGCAGAAGGCCCTGTTTTACGATATGGGCAATATTTCCAATCGCTCCAGGGCATCAAAGCTTTCGGCGGCCCGCTCCTTCTTCGCCTGGTTGAAATATGCCGGATACCGGGCGGATGATCCTACCAAAGGTATCCCCTCCCCTCGCATCCAGCCAGCGCTGCCTCAGAAGTTTTCGACAGAGGAACTCCGGCTGCTGTTTGCCGCTCCTGCCAAGGATAACGCCATGGGGATCCGCGATGCAGCCATGCTGAAAACAATGTATGCCGCCGGCCCTCGAGTATCTGAGCTGATCAACCTGGATATCAGCCACGTCCAGGACACCGGTGGCTACATCCGTCTACAGATCATCAACGGCAAAGGCGGCAAGGACCGGACCATCACCATGCAGCGGAATCCGTCCCGGGCGCTTCGTGACTGGCTCCTCCTTCGCCGCGAGATCGAAAGCGACTGCGATGCCATCTTCATTCGCCTGAAAAAAGGCGGTCACCAAGGGAAAAGCGACCGGCTGACTGATCGGAGCGCACAAAACGTCCTGAAAAAGTATTCCCGGATGGTCGGCATCGGTGACGCCGAGGTCTTTGCTCACAAGATGCGATCGACATTCATCACCGATCTGTATGACAGCGGCCATGACAAGTGTCCGCGCTGCGGCTGCGGGGTTCGTAACTACGATATTTTTGAAATCATGCTGCTGGCCGGGCACGAGGACCCGAAAACCACCATGGGATACACGGCTATCAGTGACCGGCGGCTCCGTAAGATCGCCATCCCTGACCGGCGTTTCAATGAAATAGAGGAGGGTTAGATGAAGAAAAACCGGTACCATGCTGATTTTTTTGAGACCTTTAAGGAAATCAGGGAAGAATACGGGGCAGGCATAGCCACTGGTGTGATGCAAATCATCGTCATGCGGCACGGTAACAGTCGAATTTACATTCCGGATCCCAGGGACGTCTACCGGGAAGAACGCGATCGCAAGATCCGGAGCAAGTTCAATGGCGCCAACCTGCAGGAGCTGGCGATTCTGTTCAGGATATCCATTTCACAGGCGAGAAGGATCGTACAGGAGGGGTGATGCGTTCAAATTTGGTCATCTCTGTTCGGCAGCCATGGGCATGGCTGATAATCGCCGGATTCAAGGACATAGAGAACCGGGGTTGGAAAGACAATAATCCAGGTCTCAAGGTTCGAGGTCGTGTGTTAATTCACGCATCCAAGGGTATGACTCGTGATGAGTACGAGTGGTGCTTGCGGACCTGTCATGCAGTCAGTAGAACACATCCGTTTCCTGCTGGGACAGTGTTGCCTGGGATAAAGCAGTTAGAGCGCGGCGGCATTATCGGCAGCGTGGAGATTGTGGATTGTGTAAGTAAGTCGGATTCGCCGTGGTTCTTCGGGCGCCATGGCTTTTTGCTCCGCAATCCGCAACGGCTGCCCTTCTATCCATGCCTGGGGCAGCTCGGGTTTTTCAGACTGTGACCTACGGCAAGACGAAACAAATATACGCGCCGATGTGGCATATCATTAAAAACGATGGACGGCCGCTATGTAAGCCGTCATTGAGGATTGTGGAAACAGTTCAGGCTGATCCTGGCCGGGTCTGTAACCATTGCGAACACAGTTCCCAACTCCGACGCAATCAGCGGCATTTGTTGCCCATGTGCGTCGATGGTGATGGAATATAATTCAGGAATATGCCTCCCCACCCCCCTTAAAAACTTCCATACTTGGGCCAACTACGGCTTGATAATCTGCTACGAAGCCCTCTATGGCGTGAAAAAGCATTTTCACCCCAGGAGGGCTTTTCCGTGGAAGAAAAACATCGCGAACAACGCATTCAGGAACTTCAAGAAGAAATTGACCGCCTTGAGGCCGGCGAAGAGCCGGAAGGGGATCCCCTTCTCGAACGCCTTACCGTCAAGAAGCGTCCCTATACCCTTTCACCCGCTGCCCTTGCCGCCAGAATCCGCAATGCCCAGCTTTCCACCGGGCCTGTCACGGCAGAAGGCAAGGCCGCTACTTCGCGCAATGCCTGGAAACATGGCCTGAACGCCCGGCGCCGGTCTCTTCTCTTCGGAAAACCCTGCAAATCAACCTGCCCCAAATACCCCTGCTCTCTGGTTGACGATGGAGATGTTGCTCCAGGTCAAGACTGCCTCGATAAAGAGCTCTTTCTCGATAACCTTCGCGCCCTCGAGGATGCGGCCACAACTGGCCACCTGGACGGAGTGAAGCAAATGGCTGCAGCCACCCTGGGCGGAACCGTCTCGGTCATCCAGGAGCTGCAGTACGCCATCCTTGAAAATGGTGTCTTCATGAAATCGGAAAAGCTGGACAAGGACGGCAAAGTCATCGGCTATGAGCTGAAACCGAATCCGGCCCTCCTCCCCCTGGGTAACCTGCTCAAATCTGCAGGCCTCACCCTGCCCGATTTCATGCTGACCCCGCGCGAAGTTGACCGCGGCACTACCGAGAAAGAAGCCGCCAAGGGGCTGGCTGAATTCTTTGCCGGCGCTTCGTCCCAGTTGGCGAAGGCCAAATCACAAACAAAGGAGAAGTGAGCAATGATGAGAGCAAAAATGAAGGTGACGGGTGCTATCAAACACTCTGACACGTGTTTGGAATTGACCATGACGGCCGTGTGTAAAAATGATGGCTACCCAGCCGACGGCACCGATGAAAATAACACCTTTGCCAAATGGACACCTTCAGCCGAGGTTAAAATGTCCATCACCAACCCTGCCTTGGTAGATAAATTTGTCGCTGGACAGGAATACTACGTGGATTTCACCAAGGCCGAATGAACCCCCTTGAGTCAGTCCATGACCTGAAGAAAGGAATCCTGGTCCCGGAGGACGTCTTTGAAAGCGTCCTCCGGGACCTCGATTGGACATGGCACCAGATTGCACGGAAAGAATTTCCTCCCCCCTTCTCTTCCCTGGAGGAATTCCAGCTGGCAATCATCTGCAGCAACCGGTTGCTCTGGTGCCAGGCTTTCCTCCGGGAGCCTGAAGACGCCGATCACCAGGCGCCCTATTCGTTCTTTGACTATCAGATACCCTCGATCATCAATGACGGCAGCGTTGTGCACCAGGACGGCGCGGAGGTCGGCAAGACGCGTGAAATAGTCGCCCTGGCCATGTACTACTTCTGCAACATCCGCAACGGTTCAGGCCTGGTTGCCGCCCCTCAGCAGACGCACCTGGATGAGATTATCGAGGGCATGGATAACCAGTTCAACTGGAATGAGGACCTGAAACCCCTTCGCAACCATTCCCGTATCAAGGGAGGATGGAAAAAACAGCCTCACCACGCCTTTTACGGGGTCAATGATTTCAAGATCGACTTCCGGCCGGCCGGGTTCGATGGCGAAGCGTTCCGCGGGATCCACGTATCCACGTTCGGCATGTTTGACGAGGCCGCCAAGGCGAAGAATAAAAAACAATGGTCCGAATTCTGGCGGGCGCTGAAACCCGGCGCCGTGTGCCGTGTCTATTCCGTTCCTGATGGCGATCGGGAATCCGAGTATTACAAGCTGACCATGCGCGCGGCAGGCAAGCAAGGTGAAGGCCTCGCCCTGGCGAAAGATGCCGGCCACGTAAAGAACCTTTCCTTCACCCTGTACCGGTGGGCAAAAGACATGATGCCGTTCCCGTTCTGGTCTCCGGAGCGGAAACGGTTCTACATCGACCAGTTTGGCGGCGAGGATTCCCCCGGGTACCGGCACAACGTCAAAGGCGAACATGGTGACCCGGAGAATACCGTGTTCCCGTGGCATCAGTTCCGCCTGTGCATCAAGGATATTCCGGAGTATCGGGGCCTGAAAGTAATGGTCGACTCCGCCCGGGATGAAGTCACCGTCGAAGGTTACAGCTGTGACTTCCAGTTGGGCGCTGAAGGGCCTGTTCCGAAACACAGGATTCTCCTCGAGGAGAGTTTCAGCGCTACCAACCTCTTCACCATCGACAGCAAGGGGGAAAGCCAGTTCAGGGCGCTCATTCGTTCGTTTTTCGTCACAGTCCCGGGAGCGAAACGCGCGGGAGGCGACTTGGGGTTCAGCCAGGACCCGACTGAAATCCTGGTTAAAAACATCATCGGCAAAAAAGAGCGGCTGGTAGCTCGGCTGCAGCTGAAACAGGTCACCTATGACCAGCAGTGCCAGGCTCTGGATGCCATTGACGATATGTATGGCGGCGGCAAGGATGCGACCCTCCTATGGGGGACCGACTTCGGCAACGCCGGTTCGGCTGTCGCCCATGACCTGCAGGGGCTGCCCCAGTACGAGCACAAGGCCTATGATGACCGGCTCAAGGGCTTCATGTTCCAGTCCACTACCGACAATATCGATGAGGACGGGGAACCGGTCATCGACGCAAAAACCGGCAAGCCGGCAAAGATCACCCTGAAGGAGCTGGCCACCGATCTGCTCGTCAAGAAAATGCAGCGGCAGAACCTGGAGTATCCGCCGGATCAGGAAATCATTCTGGCGTACACCAACCACACCTGCAGGATCGGCGAGCGGCAGCGGATCTACAACAAGGAAAACGATCACCTCATAGATGCCGACCGCGCCCAGCAGCTGGCCGGAGTGCTCGGCATCGAAATTGAGGATCTGTTCGACTGCGGATAGGAGGATTTATGACGGTGCATATTCCGATGTGGGTGTTTTGGACTCTCGGAGGAGTTGTTGGACTCGTTATTCTCGGGTTGGCTGCTCTGGCTGTCTATCTTATCTGGATGTTCCGGAAGGTAGATTTCCGACTTAACTGGTAGGGAGGGATAAATGGTTCTATTCACGTACGGCGGGTTCAACAATCTCATCATGATCGCTCCGCGCCCCGCGTCAAATCGCCAGGAGAGACGCGCCATCATCGCCCAACGGCGCAAAAAGGATAGAAAATGAAAATCTTCGGTTTAGAGATACGCCGGTCCTCCAAAGCCCCGGCGGACATCGCCACCCGTCCCCAATACCTTCCCAGCAGTCCCCAGGGGATACTCACTTCCTATTTCCAGGATTATTACCTGCGCAAAGTCTCCGGCGATTTTTATGAAGCCCTCCGGGAGGGGATTCCGGTTATCGATTCCGCAATCCGCCGGCTGATCTCTCTTAACGGCACCATCAAGGTCATCGGCGATAATGCGGCCATCGTCAAGGAGCTGGAGGACTTCTGCCTGAACGTCCCCGTCAACGGTCACCAGAAGGGGATTCACGCCTTCCTGGAAAATTTCTCCAACGAAACCTTTGAACAGGGCTTTTCCCTGCCGGAATTCATTGCCACCCCGAAGCTGGACGATATAGCCGAGCTGCGGGTACCGGACTCGAAACAGATCATCTTCCGGCGCAATGCCAACGGCACAACCGAACCATGGTACAGGTACCTGAGCGGCACAAGCCCCGCGGCCGTCAACCGCTATTCCTCCCCTGCAACCCTGGTAGAAAGAATTCTCAGCGCCACCTATAACCAGTCCCTCTACATCAACAGCGGCTGGGAAGAGAAACTGAACCCCGCCAACAAGCTCTATTTCAGCATCAACAACGAAAACACCGACCCCTACGGCGTCTCGCTCATGCGCTCCATGGAGTTCTGCTCAAAACTGCTCATGACCATGCAGAACAGTATCGGCAACGTCTGGGAGCGATTCGGGGACCCCTCCTACCATGTGAAATACAAGACCAACAAAAAGGATCTTGGCCAAGATACCCTTGAAGCTCGCCGGCAGAAGATCCAGACCGACTTTGACAGCGCCATCCGGGCAAAGAGGCTCGGCAAATCCGCCGATTTTGTCTCTGCAATTTCCCAGGATGCGGAGATGGAAATAAAAATCATTGGCCACGAAGGGCAAGTGCTGGAGATGGAGATTCCCGCGCGTCACGTCCTGGAGCAGATTGTCAGCAAGACCGGCCTTCCCGCCTGGATGCTGGGCATTTACTGGAGCACCACGGAACGCATGGCCACCCTCGAGGTGGAAGCGGCCCTCCAGGATGCGAAAATCCGCCAGTTTACCATGCTGCCTGAGCTGATCCGTCTCTTCTCCGTGTTCCTGCGGCTCCGGGGAAAGACTTGGAAAACAGTCACCACGGACCCGGAAAAGCCGGGCGACTGGGGCATCATGTTTGAAATCCCGAATATCCGCGATCAGGTCTCCATGGCCCAGGCGGAATTCCTTCGCGCCCAGGCCCGGCAGATGGAAAGCATGTCAATCAGCGAGAGGACCGAGCCGGGAAAGGAGTAGACCCCGGCGGCAAAAGCTACCGGGGTCATGTCCACGGCCATACATGCACCTGCGGCTGCAAGGGTGTTTCCGGCAATAAAGAGCTGCAGCGACCCGAACCGTGGCCGCAACTTGACCAGGTCGAAGACAGCTTTGAAAACGACCTGGTCTACCACTGGGACGAACTCAAGCAGAAGACCCTGGCAATTCTAAGCCTCGGCCCGGCTCCCAAGGGGATGAAGGAAACCATTCCTCCCCCTGCCGGACTACCGTCCATGGATACATTTACCTTTTCGCCGGAACAGCGCGCGGCGATCATGCAGGCCATGCGCGGCTTCATCGGCACCTATGACATAGCCGATGCAGACTCCCCCCTCAAACGTTATTACGGCGAGGCATACAGCCTTGGCGTTATCCAGGCGGCCCGGATGATCGGGCAGGACCGGCCCATCCTCGACATCATCAAGAACAAAGAGATTTACGACACCCTTTGCCGTACCGGTTTCGACCTGGTGAAAGACAACGCGACAAAGAGGATCGTGAGCCAGATCCTGCCTGAAATGCAGGCGCTCAGCCTGGCCGGGGCGAATCCCCTTTCCGTGGCCGAGCGACTGAAGACACTGTTCGGCAACAAGAACAGCGACTGGCGTCGTCTGGCCCGTACGGAAATGACCATGGCCGCCGAGTCAGCCAAGCGTGACGAATGGCTTGCCTGGAAAATAGAGCAGGTAGACTTTGTGCCGGCCCCTGATGCATGCCCCATCTGTCAGGCTCTCAAGGGGACGTACCCGACCAAGAAAGTACCTATCCCCGGGAGAGACACCCACCCGCACTGCCGTTGCTCCATCCGTCCGGCTGCCAAGGAAAAAGAGGCACCACAGGGCCAAGGTCTGGCGGAAAGGTTTGAAGTCAACAGCATCGATGACATGAATGGGATGCTGACCGCCTATCACCAGGAAAATGCAGGAGTGCTACAGAACGGCTTCAGCTCCATATCAGAAACCGGCGATAGTTACTTTATGGCAACCTACCCGACGCGCGGCGATTTTATGGTTTCCAACAGAAAGCGTTATGACATCGGCAACGGGTTCCACCCCTCCGTTGATCTGGTCAGTGCTATGCAGAAGATCAGGAACAAGGTCCCCCTTACCTTCAATGAAGAGTATGCAGTGGAAAGCCTGTGGCATGAGATCTGCCATAACCGCGCCACGAAAATTGCCCCTGTGTCGCGTTCCAGCTCACAGCAAATCAACATGGAGACCCTGAACCAGTTTGTGGCCCGGCACACCTACCCGAAGTTCATGGAGACCCTGGGGGGTGAGGTTAGATATGCAGATGAGATCCTGGAGAAGGGGTATGGATACGGCACGTGGGTGAAAAACTTCCGCGCGTTGTTGAGAAAGTTGAATCTCAAGGAGCCCGACCACCTGCCGGCATTTGAGGCGATCCTCTATAAGCGGAAGTACAACCGGGTGCAGGAAAATCTTTCGACCTATCTTGCCAAGGTGACCGATTTCCAGAAGGAGGCCATCAATGAAGTTCTGGGGTTCCTGGACAGGTACCCCGAAGGATTCGAAGGGATAATGGACGTGTATCTCGGGTGATTACTGCAAGAAGTCAACAGTGGAAAGAGAATGGCGGGTAAGCGGGTCCGCAATCAGGCCCAGGTACTTATCGGCGGCCTCCTGATCGCCCCGCAGAGAGAACAGACGATACAGCACTCCGTATTCCGATTGCTGGTCGGAAGGCAGGGCGAGATATTTATCCTGTTGGATGCCAAATCCGAACAGAGTCAGTAACTCTTCCTGGGTAGGGTTGTGGTCGAATAACGTTTCCATAGTCAACCTCTAATCCTTTGATTGTAGCAATGTCAAGGAAATTATCAAACCGTCCGGTGTCATCCGTGCGGTTTTTCTGTATCAGCTTAAAAAGTTTCATACTTGGGCCAACTATGCATTGCATTTCTGATATCACGGCGTCAACAGCTGAAAAAGCACCAGGACCTATGGAGGATGCCATGCCGAAGCAGGGTAAGACCCAGACTTTTGGATCGAAGGTGAAAACATTTGAGGGCTCGGGTGTCGAAGGGCAAAAGGGAGCCGAGGACTCATCGTCGGAAGATACCTCCGAAGGTGGCGGGAAGATAATGCGTATTGTTGTTACCCCTGAACTGTTACGGGGGTTTCTGGAAAGCCTTAAACCTGAACTGCGAGCAGTGGCCCGGCAGACCCTGGACGAACTTGACGGGGTGGCTACTCCTGCCGCCGGAACCGAATCCGCCGTTGATCTTCCTGAAGAAAAGCCTGCCTTCGACAAAGCATCCGCTGAGTACAACGTTCAGATGCGGCACGGCAGGCCGCAGCGGATCTGGTTCCGGGAAGGCAAGGAAATAGGAGCTGAAGATGTCGACTAAGCAGGGAACCAAGGTTCTCGGGCTCAAAGCTTTCGGCGCCGGCACCGAGGCAACCGATGAGCAGCTGGCAAAGATAAACGGCTATGCCCTGGTTACCCTTGCCGCCGATCAGGTCTACGTCAGAAAGCTTCTCCTGGCCCACAACTGCATCGACCGTGACAACGAACGCTTCCCCGATGCGATGCTGGATCAGTTCGCCGTAACCATTGTCGGCAAGTCGCTTCTGTTTGGCCATAGTCGCAAGGATACCGGCAGCGGCCTTTTCTTCGAAGCCTCAACGGAGGAGATGACCGCCGAGCAGTTCAAGACACTCACCGGAGAAGAGCCCCGGCTGCCAGAGGGTATGGATCGCTGCAAGGTCTTGTGGGCCTGGTTCTATACCATCAAGACCGGCTCGGATGACTGGCTGAAATGGATCGATGGCGGTATCACCCGCCATTGTTCGATCGGGTTTGCCGCCGCCGATCTCACGGCGATCCGCAAGGACCCAAATGGTCCCGCCCTTTACTGGGAATATGTTCCTCCAGGAGAAGCCCTGGAGGGTTCGTTCGTCTGGCTGGGCGCCCAACCTGGAGCCACAACCCAGAAGGCTTTCGATAAAAACAAAGAAAAAAACGAAGGAGGAAAGGACATGAAAATTCTTGTTGTTGGAGTCGGAAGCCTTCTCGGCAAAACGCTTGCCACCGATATTGCTGAAGAAGCGCTTCTCAACGAAATCAAAACCCTCATAGCGGGGAAAGATGCCGAGATACTGGAGCTGAAAAAGCTTGAGGATCTTGCCGCCGATGGCAAGGCGTACCGCGATGACCTTATCGCCGACGCGGTAAAATTCGCCGTGCTGCTGGGGGAAGTCAAGGACGACGAGAAGGCAAAAAAGGAAGAGGAGGAATTCCTCAAGACCGTGCCGATCGCGCGTCTCAAATCGCAGCGGGATAAGTACGAAGCGGCGGCCCGCGCCAAGTTTCCTACCCATGCCACCTTCCAGGGAAAGGACCAGAAGAACCGCGAAGAGCGCCAGGACGAGGGTAAGGACAAATCAGCGGAAACCAGCGGTAAAAAGGACTTTACCCGGCCGGAGCACAACGAGCTATTCAAGAGCGTCGGCAAGTAATACCGGGACAATACCCCGCTGATATTCATCCATTACTTTAACTTTAACCCATACGGAGGTAGCAAAATGTTCACTCAGAAAGAGTTTTACAAGAAGTTCGGTCTTGGCGGGCTGGCGATCATGGCATGCCTGTTCCTCGTGGTCGTGGCCATGGTGTTCATGGTCAACCCGGCTGCGGCGTGCGGCATTGGCTTTCTCCCCTTCATCGGCGCGGTAAAGGTCCGTGATGACCTCCATCGCGTTCGCACCATCAAATACACCCACAACGCCCTTACCTCAAAAGACACGATCTATTATCTGAACGGGATGATTCTCCTGGCCCAGAACTCAGCGGCCGCCAACGTCGAGAATGTCTATGTCTGCACAGGGTTGATCGAGTATGCCAAAGTGGAAGCTCAGGCATGGACCGGCGGCCAGAAAATCTACTGGGACGCTGGTAACTCCCTCTTCACCAACGTCCGCGCGATCGGCCACACCCTGGCAGGTTATGCTTCCGAAGCACGGGCCAATCCGACCACAACCGGTTTCATTGTTCTCGCCCCTGAGATGCGCGCCGCTTCCAATGCCAGCCATTCAGTTATCGCCGCCGGAACCTCTGCCGCCGAAAACGACGCTGATGCCACGATAACCATTACCCTCACAGGAGTCGCCGCTACTGATGTCGCCGTGGCCTCCGTGCGGGCGTCTACCGCCGCGGTGTATGTGGTTAAAGCGGTACTCACTGCCGACACTCTGACCGTCACGCTCTCCGGTAATGGTGGGGTCGGTACCCAGGTAGACTACATCGTCACTCGGGCAGCCATCTAACAGCACGGGGCGGGCAACCGCCCCTTTAACCTTTACCCCACATTCGAGGAGGGAAACACACAATGAACTTTCACCAGACCGGTCCTTTCCATACCATGAAGCTTTTCACTGTCGAAACCTGCAACATCATGAAGAACATGGAAGTTGAAGAGCGCCGTAAAAAGCTCTGCGGCTTGCTTACTGCCTTCTTCCAGGACAAAATGCCCCAGACTCCCCTGGCGGTCGAGATTGCCAAGGAGATGGGGGTTGACGAGGAGCTGGTGGTCAAGATGCTCGGCATCCTGGCAGCCAAGGGCGCTACTGGACCAAGCGATGCCCCCAACCTGATGAACCGGCAGCTGGTGACCGCCGGCGTGTTTTACACCGGCATGGTTGATCCCTTGCTCGATTTCGGGTTCGAGGAACTGTTCGACTTCGTTGACATGCGGCAGAGCATGCAGACGAATTTCGACATCCTGGACGTATCCAACCTGATCACCTTCGCTGAAGTGAAAAGTGGCGAGCGCATGAAGAAATACGGCATCCAGGATGGTAAATCGTCCGTAGAGAAGATGATCGTGGCTGCCGCCCTGGGTATCCTGGATGACTGGATTAACTACAACCAGTACTGGAACCTCAATCAGGCCGCCGTGGAAGCCAAGTCAAAGTATTACGACAAGCAGGCGACCGATCACTATGCATTGATTACGGCCGCTGCCGTCGCCCAGGCATTCGACACCGACGACATCACCACCATCAATAATGCCTGTGCAAGCATCCTCACCGGCTGCGCCGCCAAAGGGTACACTCTGACCGGTAACGAATCCTTCGAACTCCGGGCAAATGTCACCCTGAAACAGCGAATCGAAAAAGCCTTCACCCTCACCTTCAACAGCCCCGGCCCGACGACACCGAACCAACTGGTGCATACCCTGAGCCGGAAGTATTCCACCAAGCTTTCCCTCACGGAGTACTACGTGGTGCTCCCCGGCCGCAAGATCAAGCGCGGCGTCTGGTCCGACCTTTCCGCCGAAACCGATCGGGACATCCTGATGAGAGGTACCGACGTTGCCTACTGCGGCGAATACAATGCCGGCGTGGGCGAAGTGCAGCAGGTTCGCAAGCTGGCCCTGGTGTAACACGGGGATTGAAATCAAAGGGAGAAGGACTCCTTCTCCCTTTTCTTCAGTCCCTGCCAACCCGGAGTCTCCATGTCAAAAGTCATAGCAGCGGAAATCAAAGCGCTCGGGTTCTCCCCCGAAATGTTCAGCGGCGTGGACGATACCACCTTTGATGATTTCCTCGATGCGGTTATCGAAGAGCAAGCCGAGATCTTGGAGGGCAGGATCGGATCCGCTCAATATGCCGTCGCTACCAAACCGACCGCCACCCAGGTGAAACGTGCCGAGAAGGCTCTGGTTGCTGCCGAGTTGTGGCGCCGGCGCATTGTGGTCAAGCTCAGTCAGGCAGTAGGCGCCGGTGAGGATATCTCAGCAAAATACGAGCAGCAAGCACGGCAGGAAGCTACCGCCGAAGCCGATCAGCTGGTCGAGAAGATAACCGATGGCGTGACCGTAGATTCCACCGGTGATTTTGCCGGCGGCGTCACAACCAGCAGCCACTACGATTCGGACGCCAGCAGTGCTTAACCTTCGAGTATCCGTCGATGGTGACAAGATAGTCATTCATAACCTGCAAGGATTTACCGCAGATCTGCGAGAAGCGGTACACGAAACACTGGCCGAGGACATAGCGCCCGGGATCTTCAACGAAGCATTCCTTCTTCTTTCGGGGGCAGGCGGCTTGAACGTCTACGAAGACCGGATCAGCAAGAAAGGCAACGCTTACCGGAAAAAGGTCGGGTCAAATGTAGAGGAATACACCGGGTTCACCCGCCAATCGGGAGAAGATGTCACTTTCAAGAAATACGCTGGCGCCGGAGCGTATCCCGTGCCGATCCGGGTCGGCTGGCTGAGACGCCAGCTTAACTGGTTGAAGCCTGGCCAAAGTAAAGACGGCTTCTTTGCCGGCGACCTGGAGATCATAGAATACGATGCCGCCCAATATGCGCGGGTAGTACACGAAGGATACGGTTCTTCAGCCAAATTCGGCCCCCGGCGGTACCTGACCGATGCGCTCGAACGATTCAACAAGGGAGCGCGGATAGCGGGAGCCGTTGAAGAAAAAATCCAGCAAAAACTTGATAAGAGGGGGTGAAGGTGGGGATCTCGATTGAAACAGCCGTTGTTGCCCTCGCCAATATCGGCAGTGTCGCGTTCCTGGTCAAGCGGGTGGTGGACCGGGTTGATAAGCACCAGGAGGTACTTCCCGCAGCAATAGAGACGCTTCGTATCATCTCCGAAGGACAAAAGGAGTTATTCGACAGCCGGAACGAACATGCATCCCGCTTAATGGCTATAGAAACCACTCACAAGAACAAGGGGTGCGGCAATGGCTCATAAAGGTAACGGCTGTCCCTATACGCATGTATGTCCCGATGTTTACCGCCGCCCTAAGGCCCTGTGCCCCTTGAACCCGGATAGCTGCAAGCGTCGCCAGAACTACGAGAAAAACCACATCCCTACGAATCGGTTGAGGCCGGAATGCAAGGACCAACCATCAAGCCCAATACAAAGGAGTCGCACCATGCGGTTACTATACACTCTCGTTGTTTTACTGCTGACACAAAGCATTTCTTATGCGGCCCAAACAGTGAAAATAGGCTTTCGTGCGTTCGGCAATACCACATCGGTGACCTGTACGGTGTTTGGTACTTCAATGCTGCCTCATAACAATTCCGGTACGTACGTGCAGGTCAACACTCCCGATGCGGATTACTCCCGGACATACAACCTGGGCAGAGCCGGCATGGCAAATTACTCCACTGTTGGGGTTAAGGCGGTAACGTGGAAATGCGTCAATACGGGCACAAAAACAGAGGGCGGCGTCAAAGTGTTCCTTAACGGCCTGGAGGCCCATGCGTTAACGGTTTCTGAGGGGTCTTTCGGGGTTAAGCGATGAAATTGCTACTTACCACTATCGGCATGCTGGTTGTTTTATTGGCCGGCAACGCCTGGGGCGCCGCCATCACCTCCGCACAATCCGGCAATTGGTCGGATACTGCAACGTGGACGGGGGGGGCTGTGCCTGGTGATGGGGACACGTTCACCGTCTCTGCCGGACATACTGTAACCATGTCCGACACCCGCACTGTTGGCGACTTAACCACTGCGGGGACGGTGACTGGAGTACTGGCGCTGACATCTACCGCGAACCTTATAGCAAAAGGGGAGTTGGCTGTATCTTCTTCCACCGGCAGCATTACGGCCAGTGCAGGTGCAGTCATTGACCAGAGTGGCGGTGCTTACAACCTGAAATCAAATACAACCACTGGCGGGACAAACTCCACTGTTTTCACCGGCACTGCCGACAACCGGGTTTTACTCAAGGGTGGTACAGGGAAAATTTATTACGGAAGTGCGTCTGGGGGGACAACAACTAATTGGGCCTATGTCACCGTTACCGGTTATACAGATGCAACAACCGGTATAGCTATTGCCGGTAATACTGCAATTAGTCTTGACCATGTACGTTTTCTCAATACTGGGAAAATTGTAATCGGTGTTCTCGGCACAATGCCGGGAGCCTCTCCATACAGCGTCACTAATTGCGACTTCAGGGGACAGCCTGCCGGGACATTGGTATATTTCCAAAAGAAGAATGAGCTATCAACATCAACCCGCTCTATTTCGGGGAACACCTTTGTTGCCTCATCCCCGGTCTATAATAGTTCACTGGTAACAACCAGAGGCATTCAGGGTTTTACTATCAACGACAACGTATTCTACAATATCAAGTTTTTGCCAACATCAGAAACACATAGTAATACTTTTGACGGCAACATTGTTTGGACAGACTCAACCGATGCCTCGTGGGTTGCACAGATATCCTTCTATATGGGTAAGGGTAACACAGTATTTAAAAACGGTGTACTTGCTGCAACAACAGTAAACTGGCACGGGATAAATATCTCCAATTCGACACTTGAAAATTCAGGTATGTCATATTTGGAAGATTCAGTACTGCAAAGTATCT